>OLQH01000736.1_pt1 | contig 32512 bp, 31 predicted proteins | sample 1672671 | NCBI WGS metagenome assembly OLQH01 (sample SAMEA3136712, study PRJEB25190) | human gut metagenome
TCCTCAGACCTTGATAAAAAAAAGCTTCCTCTCCGTCAGGTAATCCCGGCAGCCCTTGTTATCTTTGTGGCTGGGGCCGGATTCTTCTTCCATCTGGGAAACAAGGGAAGTGTGTCGGATGAAAAGCTCATTGTCTACAACTGGGGGGAATATCTGGACCCTGAAGTCATAGATATCTTCCAGGAGGAGACCGGTATAACGGTTACCTATGAGGAGTATGAAACCAACGAAATCATGTATCCCAAGATCATGTCAAAGGCCATTGCCTACGATGTGGTCTGCCCCTCTGATTATATGATCCAGCGTATGCGTGAAAACGATCTGCTGGCTGAGATCAACTGGGACAATGTGCCCAACATCAAAAATATTGATCCGACTTATATGGAACAGTCTCAAAGCTTTGACCCGGAAAACAAATACTCGGTGCCTTACTGTGTGGGCACTGTAGGTATCCTCTATAACAAAACCATGGTCAAAGAACAGGTGGACAGTTGGAATATACTGTGGGATGAGAAATATAAAGACAGCATTCTCATGCAGGATTCTGTACGGGATGCCTTCGCGGTGGCTTTAAAGCGCAGAGGTTATTCTCTGAACTCCCTGGTCGTGGATGAACTGATCCAGGCTACTGATGATCTGATCGCTCAAAAACCGCTGGTCCAGGCCTATGTAGTAGACCAAGTAAGAGACAAAATGATTGGAAATGAGGCTGCATTGGGTGTGATCTATTCCGGTGAAGCCCTCTATACCCAGAGGGAAAATCCCGACTTGGAATATGTCATTCCCAAGGAGGGGACCAATGTATGGATCGATTCCTGGGTTATTCCCTCCAATGCGCAGAACAAGGAAAACGCGGAGAAATTCATCAATTTCCTCTGCCGTCCCGATATTGCTCTGATGAACTTTGAATACATCACCTACGCGACACCTAACAAGGCAGCCAGAGAACTGATCGAAGATGAGAGCATCCGAAACAGCAGGGTACTCTTCCCGGAGGCAGAGGATCTGCAGGGAAGTGAAACCTTCCAGTTCCTTGGCGATGAGACAGATTCCTATTATAATGAACTTTGGAACAAAGTTAAATCCAAATAAGAAGCTGCTGCCTGCAATAGATATAGGAGTTTTTATGAATCGGATACTGATTTACAGAATAAGCGAAAAGGATTCCCCCTGCACGGTGGAATCCTTTTTAAAAGCCAGGGGATACTCCCGGCAGATCATCATACAATTAAAGAAAAACAGCGACAGCATAAAAGCAAACGGCAGGTGGGCCTATATAAAGACCATGCTCCACACCGGAGATGAGCTGATGATATTCTTGGAAGAACCCCAGTCATCAGAACGCATTCTTCCGGTACCTCTCCCGCTCTCTGTCGTGTACGAAGATGAGGATATTCTGGTGGTTGACAAGCCCGCTGATATGCCCGTGCATCCCTCCATCAACAATTATGACAACACTCTGGCAAATGCCGTTGCGTACTATTACCAATCTGACAAAGAGCCATTTGTCTTTCGCTGCATCAATCGTCTGGACCGGGATACCACCGGCCTTCTTATCATCGCAAAAAATGCTCTGAGCGGCGCGATCCTCTCTCAAATGATGAAAGACCGCCAGATCCGCAGAACCTACCTGGCCATCGTAAAGGGGATCCCGCCGGAATGCGGCACGATCGATGCACCGATCGGCAGAGTTCCCGGCTCCCTCCTTGAACGCCAAGTGGATTTCCTGCACGGGGAAACGGCCGTCACCCACTTTCAGACTCTGCAGCAGCACAAAGAACTTGCTCTTGTGCAGCTGCGGCTTGAAACCGGACGTACCCACCAGATCCGGGTTCATATGAGCTATCTGGGCTGCCCTCTGATCGGGGATTACCTCTATTATCCTGACCGAAGCCTGATCTGCCGGCAGGCTCTTCACTCTGCCCGGCTGGATTTCCTCCATCCGATCACAGGAACCCCCCTCTCCTTTCTGGCGCCCCTGCCCGCCGATATGGAGCGGGTACTTTTCCTCTCCCGATGACGCACCGCCACTCTGAAAAGAGCCGCAGAATCCTGCGGCTCTTTTCCATATTTCCATTTTCAGACTGCACGGATGCGCGGCACCTCGTCAACGTGGAGATACCGGCTGATACATTTTACCAGAAGATCGTGATCCGCCACATGTCCCAGCCCCGAAGCTGCCACACTTCCGATCACTCCCACTTCCTCTACTCGGATGGGAAACGCTCCTCCCACAGCCAGGCAGCCGGAAGAATCTGGAATCAGCTCCTCCAGTTCCTTCTCCCTCTGTTTCAGACGCACATACATCTGCAGGCTGCTCTCCTCCGTCAGTTTCACCGTCTGCTGTTTTCTCTCCAGACGCTGTGCATTGATCAGATTGGTTCCGTCCATCCCGTGCTGGAACACGGTGTATCCGTTGTTTAAGCGGATGCTGACTGCCACGCCTGCTCCCAGACGCGCCGCTTCTGCCACGATCTGACAGCCCAGCGCCCAGGAATCCTCATTGGTAAAGTGAGAAAACTGCAGAATCTCTTCCTGCATTTCCAAAACTTTCAGCAATTCTTCCATCGTCATAGCAACAACCTCCTCTTTTCCGGGATCTTACCGGATACGCTCCGGAAATCCCACTTTCTTCTGTACCTTTCTCAGCGTCTTTCCGGCAAAATAGTTTGCTTTCTCCGCATTATTCTTAATCACACTGTCAATGTACGCCTTATCTTTCTCCAGCTCGCGCACCCGCTCCTGAAGCGGTTTTAAAACAGACACCACAGCCTCTCCCACAGCCATCTTGAAGTCTCCATATCCCTTTCCTTCAAACTGGCGCACCACCTGTTCCTGCGTCTCTCCGGTGCAGGCGCTGTAAATATCGATCAGATTTTTCACTCCCGGCTGCTCGTCGCAGTAACGGATCTCACCCACAGAATCCGTCACAGCCCGCTTACATTTTCTCATGATCGTATCCGGGTCATCCATCAGATAAATGCTGCCGTTGGGATTTTCATCTGATTTGGACATCTTTTTGGCAGGATCCTGAAGACTCATGATCTTAGCTCCCACTTTTCCGATATATGCCTCAGGGATTGTAAAAACATCTCCGTAGACATTGTTAAAACGGATCGCCAGATCTCTGGTCAGTTCCAGATGCTGCATCTGGTCAATTCCCACCGGAACCACATCAGCCTGATACAGAAGAATATCTGCAGCCATCAGAACAGGGTAGGTAAAAAGACCCGCATTGATATTATCCGCATGTTTTGCGGATTTGTCCTTAAACTGGGTCATCCGGTTCAGTTCGCCCATATACGTAAAACAGTTCAGGATCCAGGCCAGCTCCGCATGGCCGGATACGTGAGACTGATAATAAATACAGTTTTTCTCCGGATCAAGCCCGGCTGCAATATACAGAGTCAGAAGCGCTCTGGCTCTCTTTCTCAGCTCCGCAGGATTCTGGCGGACCGTAATAGAATGGAGGTCTACCACACTGTAGAAACATTCATATTCGTCACTTAAAGTCAGCCAGTTCTTCAGGGCTCCCAGGTAATTTCCCAGCGTCAGACTGCCGGTTGCCTGCATACCGCTGAACAATACTTTCCTGTCATTCATCATAATCTTTTCCTCACACTTCTTTTCAGTCTTCCTCTTTTTATCTTTTTAGTTTACCATCGTGATCCATCAAAGTCAAGACAGCGGCGGGATTGAAAAAATCCCCCCTCCATGCTATGATTATCCTGAATAAAGAAAAAAATCTGGAGGACTACTGTTATGAATAAAATCGCAAGTTTTACGATCGATCACCTGAAACTGCAGCCCGGTGTATACGTATCCCGCAGGGATCAGGTGGAAAATGCCGTGATCACCACCTTCGACATCCGCATGACTTCCCCCAATGAAGAGCCTGTCATGAATACAGCGGAAATGCACGCTATGGAGCATCTGGGCGCCACCTTTCTCCGCAACCATCCCCAGTGGGGGGACAAAATCATTTACTTCGGCCCCATGGGCTGCCGTACCGGATTCTACCTGCTTCTGGCAGGTGATCTTACCTCCTCCGACGTTCTTCCGCTGATCCGGGAAATGTTCCTTTTCATCCGGGATTTCCAGGGAGACGTTCCAGGCGCCTGCGCCAGAGACTGCGGAAACTATCTGGATATGAACCTGCCAATGGCCAATTATCTGGCAGCTCATTTCTATTCTGACGTACTGGAACATATCACACCGGATCGTCTTACCTATCCGGAATAAGAAAAACAGCCGTAAAAGCAGCAGAAACAGCCCTCGCTGTCCCTGCTGCTCTTTACGGCAGTCAAAAATCTTTCATCTCCGCTTATTTTCCGGTAGTGCTGCCAAAACCGCCATTTCTCACCGCATCAGCAGTATCATCTACCGTAATTCCATACTCAAGGAAAATTCCCTGCATAAACCCTGTCCCTTCCGGAATCTCCACCGTCTTTCCTTCCCGGGAATCATTGGTGATCTTGGCAAAGATATGCCCTTCATTGTCTGAATAAAAATAATCACTGTCAATAATTCCCACCGTATTATTTAACTGCAGACGGTATTTAAAGCCCAGACCGCTGCGGGGATATAACTTCAGCACCCATTCCGGCTCCATCTCAGCCCGGATACCCGTGGGAATCTTCGCAGTCTCACCCGGTTTTAACACAATCGTCTCCGGCGCAAAAAAATCATATCCGGCGCTGCCCGACGTGGCTCTTCTGGGAAGCTTGATTTTCTCATAAATTTCCCGGATTCTTTCTTCCCTGCTCTCTTCAAAAGTATCTCTCCAGGAAACCAAAAACTGCTCCCAGCTCACTCTGTGAAATTTTGCAATTTTTCTCATATTCTCTCCTCATCTAAGCATGAAGCACAACCTGCCCCAGTTCCAGGCTTTTCGGCACATTGATCACCCGCTGATTATAACTGCCTTTCCACTTCAGAGTCAGATCCTTTTTCTCCGGCTCAAAACGGCCATCCACCAGGACATCCAGATACTTCATAATCTCCCATTCCCGGATCTCTTCCCAGAGATATCCGGTGTAAAGCCAGATGGTTTTCTTCGGATAACGGCTGCGGATCTCCTTTGCCAGAGCCGTCACCTCTTTCAGATTTGCTTCATGAAGCGGATCTCCACCGCTGAACGTAATTCCCGCCGTATAATCTTTCTCCAGCTGTTCAAAAATCTCTTCCCTGGCTTCCCCGTCAAAGAGAATTCCCCCGTCCGGGTCCCAGGTGATGGGATTCTGACACTCCCTGCAATGATGGCCGCAGCCTGCTACCCAGAGCACAACCCGCAGCCCGTCACCATTTAGCATATCGTCCTTCGTAATATTATGATATCTCATACTCTACTCCCAAAAAACGCTGCCGCATAACACATCGGATGCATTATGCGGCAGTCTGCTCTTCTCTGAACCGTTTTTCCTATTTCGTCTCTTCCGGAACGTCTTTCATACTGAAGCTGAATCTGCCCATCTTGTCCTTGCCCATACAGATCACCTTCACTTTATCTCCCAGCGTGAGCACATCTTCCACCCGGTTGATCCGCTCTTTGGCAATCTTGGAGATATGAACCAGTCCCTCTTTGCCCGGCGCAAATTCCACAAAAGCGCCAAACTCTTTAATACTTACTACTTTTCCCTCAAAGATCTGTCCTGCCTCAAACTCGGTGACGATCGTTTTAATATAATTTACAGCCTGATCCATCATCGCCTGTTCGGTTCCGCAGATGGAAACAGCGCCGTCGTCGGTGATATCAATTTTCACACCGGTCTCGTCAATAATCGCATTGATGGTCTTTCCTCTCTGTCCAACCACCTCGCCGATCTTCTCCGGATCGATCTGGATCTGAATGATCTTGGGCGCATATTCGTTTACACTCTCCCGAGGAGCTGCGATGCAGGGAGTCATAACCTCATTAAGGATATACTCTCTCGCTTCTTTTGTTCTGGCGATCGCCTCCTCGATAATCGGGCGGGTCAGGCCATGGATCTTAATATCCATCTGGATGGCAGTGATTCCATCATGGGTACCTGCCACTTTAAAATCCATATCTCCGAAGAAATCTTCCAGTCCCTGGATATCTGTCAGAACAATGTAATCGTCATCTGTCTCTCCGGTCACCAGACCGCAGGAGATTCCGGCTACCTGTTTCTTAATCGGCACGCCCGCTGCCATCAGGGACATGGTAGAAGCACAGATACTTGCCTGGGAAGTGGAGCCATTGGATTCAAAGGTCTCAGACACCGTACGGATCGCATAGGGGAACTCTTCCTCGGTGGGCAGTACAGGAACAAGCGCCCGCTCTGCCAGCGCTCCGTGGCCGATTTCACGGCGTCCCGGTCCTCTGGAAGGCTTGGTCTCTCCCACAGAGTAGGACGGGAAATTATAGTGATGCATATATCTCTTGGAAGTTTCAAATTCATCCAGTCCGTCCAGCCTCTGCGCTTCGGAAAGGGGAGCCAGGGTCGTGATCGTACAAATCTGAGTCTGTCCTCTTGTAAACATGGCAGAACCATGTACTCTGGGGATCAGATCCACCTCCGCTGCCAGCGGACGGATCTGGGTGATCTCACGTCCGTCCGGACGCTTGTGATCCTTCAGGATCATCTTGCGGACGGTCTTCTTCTGATACTGGTAAACCGCATCAGGGAGCAGAGACAGCCACTCTTCATTCTCATCAAAAGCCTCTTCCAGCTTCGCTGTAACCTGACGGATATTTTCCTCTCTGGTCTGTTTGTCATCCGAGAAGACAGCTTCTTCCATCTCTTCCGGCGTCACTACCTTTTTGATCGCCTCAAAAAGTTCTTCCGGAACAGCACAGCTTTCATAGCTGTGTTTTTCTTTTCCGCACTCTGCCACGATGGTATCGATAAATTTAATGATCTCCTGGTTCACTTCATGTGCCTTAAAGATCGCCTCGATCATCTTCTCCTCCGGGATCTCGTTGGCGCCTGCCTCGATCATGATTACCTTTTCCCTGGTAGAAGCCACAGTAAGCTGAAGATCAGATACAACCTTCTGAGCCAGCGTGGGGTTTACAACCAGCTCTCCTGCGATCATTCCGATCTGGGTAGCTGCACAGGGACCGTCAAAGGGAATATCGGAAATGCAGGTTGCGATAGAAGAACCCAGCATAGCCACAACTTCCGGATTACACTCCGGATCCACAGACATTACCATATTATTTAACGTCACATCATTGCGGTAGTCCTTGGGGAACAGCGGACGCATGGGACGGTCGATCACACGGGAGGTTAAGATAGCATGCTCACTGGCCTTTCCTTCCCGCTTGTTAAATCCTCCGGGAATCTTCCCCACGGCATATAATTTTTCCTCATATTCCACACTTAAGGGGAAGAAATCGATACCCTCACGGGGTTTCTCAGATGCAGTCGCCGTGGACAGCACGGTGGTATCACCGTAATGCATCAGTGCGGCGCCGTTGGCCTGCTTTGCCACACGGTCAATATCTACGGTCAGGGTTCTGCCTGCCAGTTCCATAGAAAAACTCTTGTACATACTTGTCTCCTTTTTCTTTTATCCTTTTTCCTTCCGTCAGAAAACACCGAAACTACTGAAAAACCCACTTATCCTCACCTGCAAATGGGCTTTTCAGTGGTCCCGGGGCCATCTTCCTGGCAGAAGTCTTTTTATAGAAATGGGGTGGAAAAATTTCCACCCCCTCTACACACAATTACTTTCTCAGACCCAGTCTCTCAATTAAAGAACGGTATCTCTCAATATCTACTTTTTTCAGATATGCCAGCAGACCACGTCTCTGACCAACCATTTTCAGCAGACCTCTTCTGGAATGATGATCTTTGTGGTTGTTCTTCAGATGCTCGGTGAGCTCGTTGATTCTTGCGGTCAGAACTGCTACCTGTACCTCCGGTGAACCGGTATCTCCAGGTGTTCTCGCATACTCATTCATAATTGCCTGTTTCTTCTCTTTAGAAATCATGGTTTTGTTTCCTCCTGAAATAATTTTAATTACCGCCTCTGACTAAGCAATGGCCGGAGTGTCCGATTCCTGAGTCAGGGCTGAACTCATACCATTAGAGTATAGCACAGGGATTTCCCGATGTAAATACTTTCCTTATGAAAAATATTTATTGTATCAGTGACACTGCCCAGCATGCATTTTTCTCCGGCATATCTGAGATCACGATTCCCGTCTTCTCATCGTTGGCGTGAATCACCCTTCCCTCCCCGATACAGAGTGCCACATGATAAACGCGTCCGTTCCTGCTGTAAAAAACAAGATCGCCCGCTCTTGCTTCCCCGACAGAGATTTTTCTTCCCTCCTCTGCCTGTTCTGCGCTGGTTCTGGGCAGCGAGATCCCATACTGCTCAAAGACTGTCTGCACAAATCCGGAGCAGTCCGCGCCTTCCGTAAGGCTTGTCCCTCCCCAGACGTAGGGATTCCCTTCAAACTGACAGGCAAACTCCACAATCTGGCGGCGCAGAAGAGTTCCGCTCAAGTTTGAAACAGGGCCGGTGGCCGACAGCGCCTCCTCAAAACCAGTTTCTCCGGAATCCCCCTCTTTTAGCACCTGTCCCACCGGAAGGTTGTCCTCTCCGATCTCATGCACAAGAAGCCAGGCTTCTTCCTCCTGATACAGAGCCTCCTCCGGCACATAGCCGGAAAGTTCTCCGGAGAGAATCCGGCACCAGCCATCTTTTTTCTCCTGAATGTAACAGATCCCATGTTCCGGAAGGCCGCCGAGCAGTGGAGCAGCTTCCTCTGCTCTCTGCCTTACTTCCAGCCAGCTTCCTTCGTGTACTACTCCGTAATTGCGGATTTTCTCTCCGGGACCCGCCGTCTCTGTCTCTGCCCTGGCTTCCCCGGGAAAGAAAAGAAACGCGCCGATAAAAAGTCCCGCTGTAAGAAGCTTTTTTCTTCTTACCATACAGGCCTCCTGAATTTGTTACAATTTTGTTACATCCTTAGTATAACATACTGCCCGGTTCCGTCAATAAAAAGTGTTCGACAAAATCTCCCTGCCTTTTTCTATATCCCGTTCCAGCTGTTCCCGCAGCGCTTCCACACTGGGAAAACGCACCTCCGGACGGAGCATCTGCAGAAGCTCCACCCTGGCCTGTGCTCCATAGAGATCTTCCTCACAGTCATAAAGATACGTCTCAATTCCCACAAAATCCCCATCCACCGTAGGCTTGCATCCCAGATTGCTGATCCCCTTATATTCTTTTCTCCGGATGTGAATCCTGGAAATGTATACGCCAAAAGGCGGAAGAATCTTCCGCTCATCCGGAATCTGATTGATCGTGGGAAATCCCAGCTTTCGTCCCAGCTGTCTTCCCCGCACGACCGGCCCCTGGATCTCATAGGCATATCCGAGGAGTTCTCTCACCAGCGCCATATCTCCCGCTCTCAGCGCTTCCCGGATCCAGCTGCTGCTGATTGCCCGCCCCTGAAAAGTCTCTTTTTTCAGAATTTCCACATCAAATCCATAACGGGGTCCCAGCTCCTGCAAAAGTTCCGGCGTTCCCTTTCTTTTGTGTCCGAAATGAAAATCCTCCCCTACCACAAGATGAGCCGCTCTCAGCTGCCCTGCCAGGATCTCCCGGACAAATACCTCTGCCTCCATATTCCGGATCTCTTCCCGGAACGGGCAGGCGATCATGCAGTCCACCCCCAGATCGCGCGCCAGCCGCGCTCTCTCCTGAGGTGTGAGCAGCATCTCCTTCGCCCCTTTTCCCAGAAGCGCAAGGGGCGTCACATCAAAAGTAAAGATGACTGTCTCAAAGCCATCTTTACCAAATTCCCGTATCCGATTCACCAGTTTCTGATGCCCCCGGTGCAGCCCGTCAAACTTTCCCAGCGTAACCGCACTTCTTCTTTCCAGAGAAAAATCCAGGGTATCTGTTATATATTTCATCTGTACCGCCTTTATCAATCCTGTAAAAACATTTTCACCGGTGCATATTTTTCTGTCTCTTCATCACAGCGGAAAATCCCCACAAAAGCCCCGTCGCTTCTGTACATCCGAACCTGTGCCCCGTCTTCCCAGAGTTCCGGCTCTTCCGTCCTGTCTCTGTAAATCGGATTTCCGTTATTCAAATAGGGATCCTCCTCCGGGAGTGCCCGAACAGCCGGAAATCCGGCAAAAAGATCCGGGATCGGGGTGATCTTCGCCTTCAGCTCTCCCGCCTTTTGCAGCGCTTCCACCTGAGAAAGGGTTATGCTCTCCTCTCTGGAAAAGCTGCCCACCCGGGTTCTCTCCAGCCGCTCCATACAGCCTCCGCAGCCTAACTTATCTCCCAGATCATGGCAGAGCGTACGGATATAGGTTCCCTTAGAGCAGGTTACTTCCATCCTGACTCTCGGCAGTTCCAGATCCAGGATCTCAATCCGGTAGAACTGTACCTTCCTGGCTTTCCGCTCAATCTCTTTTCCCTCTCGGGCCAGCTCGTAAAGTTTCTTCCCATTTACCTTCAGTGCAGAATACATAGGAGGGATCTGCAGCTGTTCCCCTGTAAAAGAACGCACCGCCTCCCGCACCTCTTCCTCTGTCACCTGTACCGGACAGCTGCTCAGCACGGTTCCCGTGGTATCCTGCGTGTCCGTCGTCTGTCCCAGAAGCAGCACTGTCTCGTAACTTTTCGTCTCATCTGTCAGCATGCCGCACAGCTTGGTAGCCTTTCCCAGGCAGACAGGCAGAATTCCGGTGGCCGCCGGGTCAAGCGTTCCCGTATGACCGATCTTCTTCTGCCGCAGGATCCCCCGCAGCTTCGCCACCACATCGTGGGATGTAAATCCCTGTTCCTTATAAATATTCAGTACACCGTGAATCACTGTTCCATCTCCTGCAGCTGTTTTTCAATAGGACCTGTCAGATTGTTCACCACATCATAAAAAGATCCCTGCATCGTACAGCCGGCCGCACGCACATGGCCTCCGCCGCCGAACGACTGCGCCACTGCGCTCACGTCCACACCGCCGTTGGAGCGCATGCTCACCTTATATTCCTGAGTGCCCACCGCATACAGGAAGATTGCCACTTCCACGCCCCTGGTCACTCGCAGCTGATCCACAATCCCATCCAGATCCTTGGGCGTAACTCCGTAGAATTCCATCACCCTCTGGCTTACCACTCCCACAATGCATTTGCCGTCCAAAAGCATAATGCTCTCCAGAATGGTTCTTCCCATAATCTGGTTCTGGCGGTAAGTCTTTGTGTAAAAGGACACGTCCGCGATCCGGGTAAAATCAATCCCTTTCTCCATCAGGGTTCCGGCAATCCGCATGGTTTTCCCGCTGGTACAGGAGTGATGGAACATACCCGTATCATGGGCAATCCCCGTATAGAGAGCTTCCGCCGCAGCTTTGGAAATCTTCTCTTCCTCCAGAAGGCCGAAGAGAACCTCGCAGGTAGAACTTGCCTCAGGCACGATCACATTTTCTTCCCCCAGCCCCGGATTGGTCACATGGTGATCCACGCACACAGACCGGGCACAGGAATGCAGGATTTCCTGAGAAACACAGATCCGATCCCTGCTGCTCACATCGAAGAGAAGCAGCAGATCATACTTATCTCCCAGCTCAAACCGTTCTCTTGCTTTATCCAGATCTTCAATATAGGAAAAAGATTCCCTCACATCCTTAAGATATACATCCGCCCGGATTCCGGGATAATTCTCCTTCAGATACAGGTACATTCCCATACAGGAACCCACGCAGTCTCCATCCGGATTCACATGCCCGGTAATTGCCACCGTCTCTGCCTGTGCCAGGGCATCCAGCAACTTATTTGTCATCTGTATCCTGCCCCTCTTCCCTTTCTTCTTTCGCTTTTACTTCCTCGATAAGACGGGACATTGCCGCACCGTACTCGATCGAGGTATCCAGTACAAACTGGATCTGCGGGGTATTGCGCAGATTCAGCTCCTTTGCCAGCTGACGGCGGATGTAGCCTTCCGCACTTTTTAATCCGGCAATGGCATCCTTTTTCACCTGGTCATCACCCATAACACTGATGTAGGCTTTGCAGGTCTTCAGATCCGGCGCCACCTCCACATCCGTCACTGAGGTCATCAGCGGAATCCTGGGATCTTTGATTTCCTGGCGGATCACGCCGCTCAGCACTTTCTGCACTTCCCCGTTAATTCTGGTATTCTTAATGCTGTTTTTCCTCATTCTTCATTCCTCGTTTTCAAAAGCCGGGCTCCCTTATCTGGGAACCTCGACCATAATATATGCTTCTACCTGATCCAGCTCCTGAATGTCTCCGAAGCCTTCAAATACAAGACCGCACTCGTATCCTGCCTTTACTTCCTTGACGTCATCCTTAAACCGCTTCAGAGAGGCCAGCGCACCCTCGAAGATCTGCTTTCCTTCTCTGGAAATGCGGACCTTGCAGTTTCTCTGGAATGTTCCGTCCAGCACATAGCTTCCTGCGATATTGCCCACACCGGAAGCCTTGAAGATCTGACGCACTTCCGCGTGACCGATCACTTTCTCCTCGTAGACCGGATCCAGCATACCCTTCATGGCTGCCTCTACATCTTCAATCGCCTGGTAGATGACACGGTACAGACGCAGATCAACACCTTCCTGCTCGGCGATCGCTTTTGCAGTGGCATCGGGACGCACATTAAATCCAATGATAATCGCATTGGAAGCAGAAGCCAGCGTCACGTCAGATTCGTTGATGGCACCCACGCCGCCGTGAACGATCTTTACAACCACCTCATCGTTGGAGAGTTTCAGAAGGCTCTGTTTTACCGCCTCCACAGATCCCTGCACATCGGCTTTCACCACGATGCCAAGTTCTTTCAGACTGCCTTCCTGGATCTGGGCATACAGATCATCCAGAGACATCTTGGCTTTGGTATCTTCCAGAAGACGGTTCTTGCCTTCCGATACGAAGGTTGCCGCAAAATTCTTTGCTTCTTTGTCGCTCTCGGTAGCCACCAGAACCTCGCCTGCATTGGGAACATCGGAAAGTCCCAGGATTTCCACCGGAGTGGACGGTCCCGCCTCTTTCACCCGGCGTCCCTTGTCATCCATCATGGCGCGGACTTTTCCGCTGCTTGCCCCTGCGGCAATATAGTCGCCCACGTGCAGCGTACCTTTCTGCACCAGAATGGTTGCAACCGGTCCTTTTCCTTTGTCAAGCTGCGCCTCGATCACAAGACCTCTTGCCTTTCTCTTCGGGTTCGCCTTCAGTTCCAGAACCTCTGAGGTAAGCAGGATCATTTCCAGCAGATCATCGATTCCCTCGCCGCTCTTTGCAGATACGGGAACAAATACGGTACTTCCGCCCCAGTCCTCGGGAATGAGTTCATGCTCGGACAGCTCCTGTTTTACCCTCTCCACATTGGCGCTGGGCTTGTCGATTTTATTAATGGCAACGATAATCTCCACACCCGCTGCCTTTGCGTGATTGATTGCTTCAACCGTCTGGGGCATCACGCCGTCATCCGCTGCGACCACAAGAACTGCGATATCAGTAGCGTTTGCTCCGCGCATACGCATTGCCGTAAATGCTTCATGTCCCGGCGTGTCAAGGAAGGTGATCTTTCTTCCGCCCACACTTACGGTATACGCTCCGATATGCTGGGTGATTCCTCCTGCCTCCCGGTCTGTCACATGGCTGTTTCTGATATTATCCAGCAGAGAAGTTTTTCCATGATCTACGTGTCCCATGACACAGACTACCGGCGGTCTGGGAACCAGGGTGGAAGCATCCTCCTCTTCTTCCCGGAGCAGTTCTTCGATCACGTCGATCTTCTCCTCCGGTTCTGCAATAATATTATACTCTAAAGCGATCTCCTGCGCTTTCTCAAACTCAATCTCATGGTTGACTGTTACCATGATTCCTTCCATAAAGAGTTTCTTTACGATCACAGAAGGCTGAATCTTCATCTTATCTGCCAGCTCCCGCACAGTCATCTTCTCCGGCAGCTTGATCTCCTTGATCTCATCTTTCTTTTCTTCCTGCTTCGGCTGCGGACGCACCGGTTTCTGAAGAGCTTTGGGCAGCCGCTGGTTAGGACGGCGTCCCTGATTCGGGCGGTTCCCGCCGGAAGAAGGACGGCGATCCGTGGTCATCTTCTCTTCGCGTCCCTTCTCCTTCTCTCTCTCTTTATCCTTACGTGCATCTCTGCCGGGCTTTCTCATGCCCAGATCCAGCGTCTCACCGGAAGCCGGCTTTCTGCCGTCTCTTCTTCCGTCCTTATTCTGTCCCGGACGTCCCTCGTTCTTATCCCCGAAGAATTTTCTTCCCTCTCCGCCTCTCTCCGTGCGGTTCTCTCCGTCTCTTTTCTGGAACGAACGGCGGTTTCCGTCGCCATTTGACCGGAAGGGACGGTTTCCGTCCTGGTTTCCTCTGGCGGGACGGTCTCCTGCCGGACGGTTTCCGTTAAAGGAACGGTCCCCGTTATTTCTGGCCGGGCGGTCCCCATAAGAACGGCTGCCTCCTGCCGGACGATCCCCTCCATTTCTGGACGGGCGATCCCCTGCCGGACGGTCTCCTGTATTTCTCACCGGACGCTGCTGTGCCTGCATCTGCTCGGTTCTCTCTTCCTGCCGTGCCGGTCTTGCACCCTCCGGACGTGCAACGCGCTCTCCTGCCGGACGTGCGGGACGGTCTCCCGCCGGGCGCTGGGCTCCTGCCTTCGCCCCCTCCGGATGCTGCTGCTTACCGCCTCTGCGGAAATTCTTTCCCTCCTGGGTCATGGCATTCTGAGGACGGTATACCTGAATAATATTTGATTTCTTCTTTGGTTTCTTCTCTACGTTTTCTTCCACTGGCTTCTCCTTCTTTTCTGCTTCCTTATTCTGCTCCGCTGTGTTTTTCAGAGAGCTCTTTCCCAGTTTTTCCTGGTTTTCTTCCAATATACTCATGTGGCTTTTCACCTCAATGTCTTTTGATTTCAAAAATTACACCGACCTTTCTGCACTTCCTTCTTCCAGTTTCTTCGCAACTGCCTGTGCGAAGTGCTCATCCAGTACGGCCAGTGATGCCCGGAATTCCTTCCCGATGGCCGCTCCGAGTTCTTCTTTCTTTCCGTATCTCCAGCAGGGAACACGGTAATATCTGCACATGTTCTCAAATTTTTTGCTGGTATTTCCGGACGCTTCCTCTGAGACAATGACAAGAAATGCCCTTCCTTCTTTCACTGCCTTCTCTGTAGAAAACTCTCCGCTCGCCACCCTGCCCGCTTTCTGGGCCAATCCCAGGAGGGATAAGGTTTTATTGATCAATCTGTTCCAGCTCCTTTTTCAGGTTTTCATAAACTTCCTGGGGAACAGGCGTCTTCAGGGATCGCTCCAGTCCTCTGCTTTTTACCGCTTTCTCAAGACATTCTGCGGAAAAACAAAGATACGCTCCCCGGCCATTTTTCTTTCCCGTCGCATCCAGAAGAATCTCCCCTTCCGCCGTACGGATCACGCGGATCATCTCCTTTTTGCTCTTCATCTCACCGCATCCGGTGCATCTGCGCATAGGAATTTTTTTTCCTGCTGTCACTGTCCTCACTCCTGTTCCATATCAAAAGTTTCTTCCTCAGCAGCAGCTCCTTCCTCCGCCATCTCTTCGGAAGGCTCCTCCGGATACTCCTCTTCATACTCGTCTTCTTCATAGTAATCAAAGTCTCCGGCCTCTCTTGCCTGCGTTTCACTCTTAATATCAATCTTATAACCGGTCAGCCGGGCTGCCAGACGGGCATTCTGTCCTTCCTTTCCGATGGCCAGGGACAGCTGATAATCAGGAACGATCACCGTAGCGGTCTTCTCATCCGGATCTGCCATAACCGAGATCACTTTTGCCGGAGAAAGCGCGTTCTCGATCAGAAGCGCCGGGTTCTCATCCCAGTTGATGATATCAATCTTCTCTCCGCCCAGTTCTTCCACGATCGCGTTTACTCTGGCTCCATTCATACCAACGCAGGCGCCCACCGCATCCACATCCGGATCGTTGGACCAGACAGCGATCTTGGTACGGCTTCCGGCCTCCCTGGAAATGCTCTTAATCTCCACGATTCCCTCACGCACTTCGGTTACTTCTGATTCAAAGAGGCGTTTCACCAGCTCCGGATGAGTCCTGGATACCAGAATCTTCGGCCCCTTCGGTGCATCTTTCACCTCCAGGACATACACCTTCACCCGCTCTGTGGGACGGAATACTTCGCCCTTCACTTGCTCGTTTTCATTTAAAATAGCATCTACTTTGCCCAGGTTAATGCTTACGTTCTTGCCCAGATAACGCTGCACAATACCGGTGACAACTTCTCTTTCTTTCTCATAATACTCATTGTAGAGTACCTTTCTTTCTTCTTCCCGGATTTTCTGCAAAATTACGTTTTTCGCATTCTGAGTAGCGATCCGTCCAAATTCTCTGGATTTAATCTCCACATTGGCTACATCGCCCAGTTCATACTTGGAATCCATCATCTTGGCATTGGCCAGGCTGATCTCCATCACCGGATCTTCCACCTGCTCTACCACCGTCTTCTCAGCGAAAACACTGAAATCTCCGGTCTCAGAGTTAATGTTTACTTTCACATTATCTGCTTTTCCGAAATGATTCTTACACGCCTGAATCAAAGACTGCTCAATTGCTTCCAGCAGAGTTTCTTTACTGATATTCTTTTCCCTCTCCAGAACATTCAGTGCTTCCATTAATTCTGTGTTCATTTTCTTTATTCCTCCTTAAAAGTCAAACGCCAGTCTGATCAGCGCTATGTCTTTTCTCTCAAAGATCTGCTCTTCTCCATCCTCCGCCCGGACCGTCATCCGGTCTGCATCATATGCGGTCAGGATACCGTAAAATTCTTTCTCATGATTGATGGGCCGGAACGTGCGGATCTCCACTTCCTTCCCGATGCTGCGCGCAAAATCCTTCTCCTTTTTCAGCGGACGGCCCAGTCCCGGAGAACTGACTTCCATAATATACGCCTCATCAATAAAATCCTTTTCATCCAGTTTCTCAGAAAAGGCCCGGCTGACAGCCTCACAGTCATTGATGGTAATACCGCCCTCCTTATCCACGTAAGCCCGCAGATACCAGGTACTTCCCTCTTTTACGTACTCCACGTCCACCAGTTCAAAACCCAGACGATCTACGATAGGCTGCAGAAGCGCTTCCGCCTGACTTTCATAGCTTTCTCTCTTGCTCATTTTCCTCACCTGCCTTTTCCTTTGCTGCTATAATAAAGGAGTGGGCCTTTTGCCCACTCCTCAACTAGTAACGTATTTATCATTTCAAATTATAGACTCTTTTCCCTGGAAAGTCAAGGGCTTTTTCTCCCCGCTCTCCTACAGGCTGTGAGCTCTTAAATCCTCTGCACTGACCGGGGAGAGATAAGCAGGTGCCACATCAAAGACGGTTCTGCATCCGGTCTGTCCCTCTTTTCTCATCCGGTATGCTGCCCTTGCATAAGCAACCAGAACGCTGGAGGTAAACTCCGGATTGGAACCCAGCTTCAGGGAAAACTCAATCATCTGATCCGTATGTTCCCCGTCGCCGGTCTTTCCGCTTCTCATCACAAAACCGCCATGGGGCATTCCCTTGTGGTTTGCCTCAAACTCTTCTTCGGTAATGAAATGCACCGTGGTATCATACTCATCAAAATAATTGGGCATAGTCTTGATTGCCTGTTCAATAGCTGCCTGATCTGCCCCTTCTTCCGCCACTACAAAGCATTCTCTCGTGTGCTTCTGGCGGGTGGTCAGCTCGGGCTGACGGCAGGCTCTTACCTCTTCCATAGCCGCCTCAACCGGAACTGTATACTGAATTCCTCTCTTTACCCCCGGAACCCGGCGGATCGCATCAGAATGTCCCTGGCTTACTCCCTTGCCCCAGAACGTATAGCTTGCGCCGTTGGGCAGAATGGACTCCGCATACAGACGGATCAGGGAAAAGAGACCCGGATCCCAGCCCACAGAAATGATTCCCAGCGTTCCCGCTTCCCGGCAGGCCTCATCTACCGCCTGAAAATGTTCCGGAATTCTGGCGTGTGTGTCAAAGCTGTCAATCACAGATACGTATTTTGCCATTTCCGGAGTCTGTTTCGGAAGATCTGTCGCACTTCCTCCGCAGAGGATCAGCACATCCAGATCCTTCGCTTTTTCAGCCAGCTCACTCTCCTTGTATACAGGCACACCGGGAGTTTTGATGGCCACAGCCGCCGGATCTCTTCTTGTAAAAACGCCGGCCAGTTCCATATCTTCATTCTGACGGATGGCCAGTTCCACACCTTTTCCAAGATTTCCGTAGCCTGCAATGCCGATTCTGATTTTTTCCATAGTCCATTCTCCTTTGCGCTTTTTTTCTGATACTGTTATATTACGTCAGCCGCCAAATGTCAATACTTTTTCAAACCCGTACCTTCGTTCCCTTTGTATCTCTTCTGCTCAGCTTCAGTTTATTTAACACCAGTTTTCTGCTTCCATACTCAATGGCATACTCCATCCGGTTCTCCAGAAGATAGGCATGTTCCAGCTCATCTTCCTCTCCCAGCCGCATGGCGCGCACACCTATGGCCGTCTTCTTCTTCTCCGGAATCTCTTCTTTAAGAAAACGGATAAAGAAGCCCTTCCGGCTCTGCAGCACCACATACTCCATAGCGTCCGCCGGCTCTGCCAGAAGCAGCCTGTCCCCTTCTGCCAGCCTGGTGGCGGCCACCGTCCGCTTGGCCACGTCAAATTCCATGCCATCCACCTGTTTTGCCATCCCGGACGCGGTGACAAACAGAAGATGGGACTGCCGGATACTTCCCAGGCTTCCGATATAGATCAGTTCTTCATCCGCACTGCTGTAGTTGCACAGATTGTCAATAGGCGTTCCCTTATCCCTCAGCCTGCCCAGAGGCACATCCAGCACCTTTACTGTGTGCATCTGCCCCCGGTCTGTGAAAATACAGATCTTATCCGTATTTTTACAGATAAAACTATACTTGTAATCCGACTGAACGGTCTCTTTGTTTCTCTCATAGACAGAAAAATCCAAAAGCTTGGCATATCCGAACCGGTCCATGACAAAGGCTACATCCGTCTCTTCGACTTTCTTTTCCTCAAAAACCGCTTCCCTGGCATTTTCCACAGCCGTTCTCCTGGGTCTTCCGTATTCTTTCTTGATCCGGTCAAGATCTTTCTGGATCACCCGGGCCATGGAATCGTAATGATTCAGAATATCTTCGTAGGAAGCAATCTTTTTGAGCGTCTCCTCATGCTCCTTTCTCAGCGCATCCATCTCCAGGCCAATCAGCTTGTAAAGGCGCATCTCCAGGATTGCCTGCGCCTGTCTCTGCGTAAACATCAGATCCTGCGCCTGTTTCCTGCTGGCCTCTGATTTAAAACGGATTCCCTCCGTAATCCCCATTGTCAGGCAGTCTTTTACCTGTTGCTGATTTCTGCTTCCCCGGAGGATCTCGATGATCAGATCGATCACATCTACCGCCTTCATCAGGCCTTCCTGCACTTCTTTTTTGTCCAGCTCCCGGGTCAGCAGATTTCTGTGCTTTCTGGTACACACCTCAAACTGAAACTCCACGTGATGCTCGATGATCTGCTTCAGACTTAAAGTCTCCGGCCTTCCGTCCGCCACCGCCAGCATATTGACGCCGAAGGTATCTTCCAGCCGGGTCTTCTTATAAAGCATGTTGGTAAGGTTTTCCACATCCGCCCCTTTTTTCAGTTCCAGCACGATACGGATCCCCTCCTTGGAGGACTGATTAGAAATATCGGTGATCTCCGGCGCTTTCTTGCTCTCTACCAGAGACGCCACATCATTCAGAAATTTTCCAATATTGGCTCCCACCATCGTATAGGGGATCTCCGTGATGACCAGATTGGTCTTTCCTGCCTTCCCCTTTTCAATCTCCACCTTCCCCCTCAGCCGGATCTTTCCTGTCCCCGTCTCATAAATCTGGCACAGGTCATCCTTATTTACTACGATCCCTCCGGTGGGGAAGTCCGGCCCCTTAATATACTGCATCAGTTCCGGAACCGTGATCTCATTATGATCCATGTAAGCCTTCACGGCATCTGCCACCTCGCAGAGGTTGTGAGGCGGAATACTGGTTGCCATACCTACTGCGATACCATCCGCCCCATTGACCAGAAGATTTGGCAGACGCACCGGAAGTACCAGCGGCTCCTTTTCTGTCTCGTCAAAGTTAGGGCCGAAATCCACCACATCTTTATCCAGATCCGCCAGGTATACATCCTGGGTAATCTTCTCCAGCCGGGCCTCCGTGTAACGCATAGCCGCCGCTCCATCCCCTTCAATGGAACCAAAATTTCCATGACCGTCTACCAATGTCTGACCTTTTTTAAAATCCTGGGACATCACCACCAGCGCTTCATAAATCGAGCTGTCTCCGTGAGGATGGTACTTACCCATCGTATCTCCCACAATACGGGCGCATTTCCGATAAGGTTTATCATAACGGATCCCCAGCTCATACATATCATAGAGCGTTCTTCTCTGCACCGGCTTTAACCCGTCCCGCACATCAGGCAGCGCCCGGGCAATAATGACACTCATCGCATAATCAATGTAAGATTTCTGCATCAGCTCCGAATACTCCGTGCTGATGATTTGCTCTTCTCTTGTCTTCATCTGTCACCCTTCCCTCTTAAATATCCAGCTCCGCATCCTGGGCATGCTCATAAATAAATGCTTTCCGGGGCGGAACCTCCGTCCCCATCAGGATTTCCGTGATCTCAGAAGCCATCCGGGCATCTTCAATCTCCACCCGTTTCAGCCTTCTGGTCTCCGGATCCAGTGTGGTCTCCCAGAGCTGCTGAGCATCCATCTCCCCCAGACCCTTGTACCGCTGAAGGGTAAACGGTCCTTTATGAGTCTTCCTGTATTTTTCCAGGGCTTTGTCATCGTAGAGATACTGCTCCGCTCCCCTGGCCGGCATGACTTTATAAAGAGGAGGCATGGCCACATATACATGACCCTCATAAATAAGATCGGGCATGAATCGGTAAAAGAGCGTCAGAAGCAGGGTGGAAATATGAGCTCCGTCCACATCTGCATCCGCCATAATAATAATCTTATCATACCTTAACTTGGAAATATCAAAGTCATTTCCATAGCCTTCCGAGAACCCGCAGCCAAACGCATTGATCATGGACTTAATCTCCGCATTGGCCAGCACTTTATCTATAGTGGCTTTCTCCACGTTCAGGATTTTTCCCCGAATGGGCAGAATCGCCTGATAATTCCTGTTTCTGGCCGTCTTGGCCGAACCGCCGGCGGAATCTCCCTCCACGATAAAGATCTCACATTTGGAGGCATCCCGGCTCTCGCAGTTGGCCAGCTTTCCGTTGGAATCAAAGGAATATTTCTGTTTCGTCAGAAGATTTGTTTTTGCCTTCTCCTCGGATTTCCGGATTTTGGCAGAGCGCTCCGCACAGGAGAGTACCGCTTTCAAATCTTCCAGATGACGGTCAAAATAATGAACAATCTCATCTCCTGCCACTTTGGAAGTTGCCTTCGTGGCATCCTGATTGTCCAGCTTGGTCTTCGTCTGCCCTTCAAACCGGGGAGCCGGGTGCTTAATGGAAATAACAGCTGTCATTCCATTTCGGATATCCGCCCCTGTAAAATTAGCATCTTTCTCCTTCAGGATTCCCAGCTGGCGGGCATACGTATTCATGACCGTAGTAAAGACCGTCTTAAATCCCGTCAGATGCGTTCCGCCTTCCGCATTATAAATATTGTTGCAGAATCCCAGCACATTTTCGTGAAACTCATTGACAAACTGAAACGCCCCCTCCACGGTGATCCCATCGCTCTCACCGGTAAAATAGACCGGCTCATGAAGCGCCTCCTGATTCTTGTTCAGATCCCGCACAAATCCCTTTATTCCTTCCGGTTCCGAAAAAGTGATGCACTCCGGCTCCGCCTGGCGTCTGTCCTCAAAAAGAATGGTCAGCCTGGGATTCAGATAGGCTGTCTCATGCAGCCGGCTCTTCACTTCTGCCGCAGAAAATCTCGTCTTCTCAAAAATCTCCGGATCCGGCAGAAAATTCACACAGGTTCCCGTCTCTTTCGTCCGGGACAGCCTGGGCAGAAGCCCGTCCGCCCCCAGTTCCTCTACCGGAACGCCCCGCTCATACCGGTCGTGGTGTACATACCCTTCCCGGCTGATCTTCACATCCAGATAGACAGAGAGGGCATTGACTACCGAAGAACCTACTCCGTGAAGTCCTCCGCTGGTCTTATAGACAGAATCGTCAAATTTTCCTCCGGCATGCAGCGTAGTAAATACCAGCCGTTCTGCCGGCATCCCCTTCTCATGCATTCCTACCGGGATTCCCCGTCCGTTATCTGTCACGGTACAGGAGCCGTCCGCCAGGAGCTCTACACGGATCTGATCACAGAACCCGGCCAGATGTTCATCCACCGCATTATCTACAATTTCATATATCAGATGATTCAGGCCCTTTCTGGAAGTGCTCCCAATATACATGCCGGGGCGCTTACGCACCGCCTCCAGCCCCTCCAGCACCGATATGCTGCCCGCATCATACGTCGTTTTTTTCATGCCGCTCTACTCCTATCCCATGAGGGTTTCTCCCCCTCTTACTTTCCAATCCTTTTTCTCACCTTTAATACTTTAATGCCGTCCTTCTTTGTGCTCACCTTTCTTGTCTCCAGTTCCGGGAAAGACTTCATCATCAGAGTCAGGCGGCTGTAACCGTAATTCCGACAGTCAAAATCGCTGTACAGTTTCTGCAGCATATCGCCCAGCGCTGAGAGGTGTACCCATCCGTCTTCATCGGAACGCTCTTCCAGCATGGTATAGATCGCCGCTTTTATCACTTTCAAATCTGTCACATCTGACACGATCTTCTCCGGCTCCTGCTTCTTATGCTCTCCCTCCTTGGTTCGGTACAGCACATCCAGGATCTTGAACTGCTCGCAGGCCTTCCGAAAGGGCACTGGTGTCTTGCTCTCTCCCATCCCGATGATGGATTTGCCTGATTCCCGCAGCCGCATGGCCAGCTTTGTGAAATCACTGTCAGAAGATACAATAATGAATCCGTCCACCGGACTGGTATATAAAATATCCATCGCATCGATGATCATCGCCGAGTCAGAAGAATTTTTTCCTGTCGTATAGCTATACTGCTGAATGGGCGACAGCGAATTTTCCAGAAGCACACTCCTCCAGGACGCTTTGCTGTCCTCCGTCCAGTCCCCGTAGATTCTCCGGATCGTCACATTTCCATAGCCCTGGGCTTCCTTCATGATAACCCCGATATATTTCGGTGACACATTATCCGCGTCGATCAGCAGTGCCAGTCTCTTTTCCTCTTCCATCTCTTCCCTCCGTTCTCTTTCCTGTTCTGATTTTTCCTCAAAGCCCCGCCTCCTGTCCGGCACAGGCTCATTGCCGCCTATTATAGCACATTTGTTCTGGTTCTGCAAAGGACTTTCGGACAAATAAAGCTAGTAATTTACGTAGTAATATAGGAATCTGATAGATAACATCGGCACAAGCTGAACCAGGATAAGTATATGAAAAATAATCACTATTCAACGCGCACCACTCCTATCTGGCCAACAGGCCGAAATTCATTGTCAAACATTATAATATATTTTACATAATATCCTCGCCAAATAATACCATATGTATAAGCAAAAACATACAGGAGAAAAAAGTAACTATTGTAAAGCAGCAAATATCTGAACTTTCATAGGTCTCTCAAGCCTGCTCTGCTTGTAAGTAAAATAGATTAATTTGCCACCTGCATTTCTCACCTTGACAATATAATGTACCATTCGGAAAGCATTTAAATTTTCCATTTCAATAAAAGAACAGAGGTGACTTATTATCGAGAGAAAGAATATGGTTATGAAGATAAGTTATTTAAGGATAGAACAGGCAGTTATCACGCCCCACAGGTCTTAAAGGGATGCCGGAGTGCCAACCGGCTAAATAACTTATCTTTTATGATATATCACTTTAAGAGTATCAAATCAGAGGGGGTTGCAAAATTATCAATTAGAGGATTGCGCAATGCCCTCGCTTTATGTATAAAAAATCCGAAAGGGTTCCTTTTGCTTTAGGACTCCTTTCGGTGTAGTAATTTAATCAACGTCTATTTTGATTACTATCTTGATTACTTTTGATTTTACCGTAAAATCAAAAAGTCCGAAAACCGTTGATTTTAAAGGGTTTTTCGGACTTCTAAACAAGCAGATAACGGGAATCGAACCCGCCTCTCCAGCTTGGGAAGCTAGCGTTCTACCGATGAACTATATCTGCATCAATGTATTTATTATAACACATTGATTCTGAAATTCAAGAATTTTTTGTTCTTTTTTACTATTTCAGGCAATTTTAAATTCTTCCTTTCTTTCAGCCCCCGCGCCGCCCTGTACCTGTTCTCCATAATCCCATTTATGCCGCGTCATTTCACCGGTAAAGCTTTCCAGATTCTTTCTGGCCGGCTCATAAGACGGATCCAGTGCCCAGGCCGCCCGAAAATGCTTCATGGCAGCCACGTGCTTGCCCTCTTTTTCCAGAAGGATTCCCAACAGATTGTGCGGTTCCGGGGAATCCGGCTCCCGTATCATCCGGGAGATAATCTGACATCTTGCCTCCTCATACCGCCCCTTTTGAATCTGCCTTTTTATATTCTTGACAGCTGCCCCTGTCTCATTTCTGTTTTTATCCTTCCATAGCATAACAACCGCATCCTTTCTGTACTTCCTTTTTCTGACTGTATTATAGCCCTTTCTTTCTTAAAGCGGTGCTATGGTTTCCGCAGAAATATAAAAGTTCTGTAAGGATCACAAGACTCTTTCTTGACGTTTCGGGGCGGATGCCCCTATAATAATTCAAAAGATTTTAACTCGAAAGGAGACTAAAATGAATTTTTTATCTGTTGGACTGGGAGGCGCCCTGGGATCCATGCTTCGGTATGGACTCAGCCTGTTTACAATAAAAATGGAATTTCCTGCCATAACATTTCTGACTAATTTTGCAGGTGCTCTGATCATCGGATTTATCGCAGGAGCAGTCTCCATCGGGAAAAGTCCCTCTTCGTCGCTGCTGCTTTTCTGGAAAACCGGGTTCTGCGGCGGCTTTACAACATTCTCTACCTTTTCTCTTGAAACCGTAACTCTTTTAGAAAACCGCCATTACGGGACAGGACTTTTTTATATCGGAGCCAGTCTGCTTCTATGCCTGGCAGGCGTCTGTATCGGGAAAGTTCTAGCAAAAACTCTTTTGTTGCACTAAAACTCCTTCTACCTGTATTTCACTTCCCGGCTCAAAAGAAAAAGAGCCGTCAGATTCGGGATTGCCATCAGCCCATTCAGAGCGTCAGACAGCTCCCAGATTACACTGGGTGCCATCATACAGCCCGGAAGAACCAGCAGAATATATACCAGCCGATAGATCGCTGCTCCCTTCTCCTTCCCCAGATAAGCTGCTATCTGCTGTCCAAAATAAGACCATCCAATAATCGTAGCAAAGGCAAACAACACCGATGCAGCCGCCAGAAACTGTCTCCCCCCGGGAATCACCGTCTCAAAAGCCATTCCTGTAAGTGTAGTCCCATCTACCATCTCTGCGCCTGCCTGTATATATCCGGCAAAAATTTCCGGCTGATACACTCCGCTGACCAGAATGACTAACGCCGTCACGGTACAGACAACCATCGTATCAATAAAAATTTCCAGAATCGCCCACATTCCCTGTACTTCTGGCTGTTTCACATCTGACTGGGCATGTGCCATCACAGACGAACCCAGACCTGCCTCATTCGAAAAAATCCCCCGTGCAATTCCCATCCTCACCGCCTGGCTGACACTGTATCCCACCGCTCCCCCTGCAGCCGCACGGATTCCGAAAGCTTCTCTGAAAATCAGGCCAAAAGCTTCTCCAATCTGATTCCGGTGAAAACCAAGTACGAGAAAGGCTCCTCCCAGATAGGCTGCCGCCATAACCGGAACCAGCTTTTCTGTAATGCGGGCAATTCGCTTTGTTCCCCCTGCCAGAATCGCCGCCACCAGGATCATGCAGAGACTTCCCGAAAAAAAAGGGGGAATATGAAATGCTTCCTCCAGTCCTTTTGCCATAGAATTTCCCTGTACCATATTCCCCATACCCAGTGATGCGCCCAGACAGCAGACCGCAAAAATGCAGGCCAGGGGCCGGCATCCCAGCCCTCTTTCCATATAGACCATGGCTCCGCCTATCCACTTTCCTTCTTTATCCCGGTAACGGTATTTGATACCGAGATAATTCTCCGCATAAGCTGTCATCATTCCCAAAAAGGCAGAGATCCACATCCAGAAAACAGCCCCCGGCCCGCCGAACACCAGCGCTGTCGCCACTCCCGTAATATTTCCTGTTCCAAGCGTGGCTGCCAGAGCTGTACAGAACGACTGAAACTGAGAAATGGAATTTTCTTCTCTCCCGCTTTCTTTCGTTCTCTCTTTTCCTTTCTCCCGTTTCAGGGATCCCAGCGTATATTTGATCCAGATATGAACTTTTGTAATTTGGAAACCTTTTGATTTGACCGTAAAAAGAACCCCGGCTGCCAGAAAGAAAACCAGCATCCCGGGGCCCCACACAAATTGCTGCAGTGCATGGATCAGATCAGCCATAACAGGAATGTCCTTGTTCTCGTTTTTTTAACTTATGCCTGTACAGATCCAAATATTCTTTTTATTCAGAACAGGTCCGGATCAAACGAAAAATCTGTTCTGCAGAAAAACTCATATTTTCTTTTGCCTGTTCTTTTTCCATCGCCTGCTCCAGAGATATGGCGCCATTTACAATCGAAAAAAAAGCGTCTATTCCTTTTTCATTACATATCCGGGCAGATTGCTCCACACCACCGGCCAGAGCTATCGTTTTAACACCGTACTTCTTAGCCAGCGCTGCCGCTCTTGCCGGTGCTTTTCCCATTGCAGTCTGTTCATCCAGCTTTCCCTCTCCTGTCACCAGAAAATCGGCTCCCTGCAGTTCCTTCTCCAACCCTGTCTCTTCCAGAATCATCTCAGCTCCCGGCCGGAAAATTGCATGCAGAAAACTCATAAAGGCAAATCCCAGACCGCCGGCCGCTCCGGCTCCCGGCGTATCACTTTCATCTTTTCCCCTGAACTCTTTCACCTTCTGCGCAAAATGCCTGCATCCAAGATCCAGCTCACGGACAGTATCTGGATCTGCCCCTTTCTGCGGTCCGTAGATAAAACTTGCCCCCCGCGGGCCGCACAGCGGATTATTTACATCACAGGCAACACGAAAAGTACAATCCTTAAGTTCCGGCCTCACCCCGGAGTTCTCTATGCTCTCCACCTGTGCCAGATATTTTCCGCCTCTTCCCACAGGATTTCCTTCTTTGTCCAAAAATACGTATCCCATTGCCTGCAGCATTCCCAACCCACAATCGTTGGTGGCACTTCCACCCAGCCCTATAATAAAATTGCGGATTCCTCTGTCAATCGCATCCAGAATCACCTGTCCCACCCCGAAGGTAGAAGTCTTTCCCGGATCCTGATCCTTTTTCTCAACCAGTCCCAGTCCCGCTGCCCCGGCCATTTCTATTATCGCCAGATTTTCAGAAGGCACAATGACATAGGTACAGCAAACAGGTTCTCCCAAAGGTCCTTCAACATGGATTTTCTGTCTTTCCCCGCCTTCCAGTCCCAGAAAAGCTTCTGCCGTGCCTTCCCCTCCATCCGCGAGAGGCTTGATGCAGATCTCCGGTAATTCTCCAGAATAAGCCCGTGCGATTCCTGCTGCCACTGCCTCTCCGGCTTCCAGGGAAGTCATACTGTTTTTAAATGAATCAATTGCAATGACTATTTTCATTTTCTTTCTCCTGCTAAATGATTGCAGATAGCAGCAGTAATAAAAGAGCAGACAGAAGAATAAAAATTTCTGCTCCCAGTACTGCTGGATACTGGTGCATGATATCTTTCAGAGAAACCTGTTCTCCCGTTTCAACACTGTATTTTCTCATATAAGAATATAACAGAAAAGACAGGACAGCGCAAAGTAAATTCAACATTACAGCATAAGATACGGCTGCTCCCAGAGTAAAGCTCTTTTTTATCTTCCCGGCTTTCCGGTCGAAAAAAGTTTCCCGCATTTTCAAAAATAAAAAGCCCATTAAAAAAGTCAGCAAAAAGCGCATACCTGCCAGAAGAAGCAGCGGCGAATGCTCCAGGCTTTCCGCAATTCCAACGCCCCTCTCCAATGCTTTCATGCTCACATACACATAAAAGACGATTGGAACAATCAGACTGAAAGCTATCGTTAAATCTGCTATTCTTTGTATTTTCTTCTCCTCTGTTCTCACTATCCTGATCTCTTCCATTCCTCTTACTCCTATTTTAATTCAGGCCAGTATCCTTTGTTTGCCTCAATCAATTCATCCAGAATTTTCTTTGCCACAGATGCGCTGGGTACAGTTTTACTCATCGTAAGTGCCTGCCACAATTTCAGGTAGGAATGTTCCTGCCATGCATCAACCGTCAGTTTCTCCACTGCTACCTGCTGTTCCATCAGCCCCTTCTGGAATGTGGGAATCTCTCCGACAGCCAGCGGTTCCGGACCGTTATTTCCTACCAGACAGGGAATCTCTACCATCGCATCCGCAGAAAAATTGGAAATAGCTCCCTGGTTTGGCACGATCAGAAGCATCCTCTCCTTTGTGTTAAATGCCAGTGCGCAGGCCAGATCTACAATGAAAGTAGCGTGAGCGCCCATTGCAAAGGTACATCCTTCCGCAGTTCCCTTCTCAATAATTTTACGAGCCGTTCCAAAGACTTCCTTTTCCCGGGAATCCATCACCTCGTTGGCACGGGTATATTCTTTATCTGAGTGCTTTACAACTTCATCCTGCAGCAGATAATACTTTAGATATGTATTTGGAACGGTATCGGGATCCAGTGCATACACATCCTTTGCCATCAGATACGTATCCTTCCAGCTCTGCGCTCTGTGCTGATAATCCTCTGTCTCCTTGGCATAACCCTTTTCTTTCACAAAAGCTTTCAGCCGGGGCATCAGATCATTGCCCTCTTTATCGGTAATACTTGTCCACCATCCGAAATGGTTCAGGCCATAGTAACGCACTACCATCTCTTTTCTGGAATCCAGCTCCAGAATATTGGCCATAATGTTCTCCAGCGCCACCGGCATATCGCAGATGTTGATAATTCTGGAGTTTGGACGCACTCTCCTGGTCGCTTCCGCTACAATCGCCGCCGGATTGGAATAATTTAACATCCAGGCCTCCGGAGAATACTTCTCCATATAATCCAGAATTTCCAAAACACCGTCTATCGATCTCAGGCCATAAGCCAGTCCTCCCGGTCCGCAGGTCTCCTGACCAACGACATCATATTTCAGAGGAATCTTTTCATCCTTCTCACGCATCCCGTAAAGCCCCACCCGAATATGGGCAAAAACAAAATCAATATCCGTAAAAGCTTCTTCCGGATCTGTTGTATACAGAAATCTTATCTCCGGGTACCGTTCTGCCATTAAGATCCGGCATGCCTCACCCAAAACAGCCTGTCTTTCTTCATTATTGTCATAAAGTTTGATCGTTCCCACCGGAAAGCGATCTCTCTGTTCCATCAGCATCAAAACAATGCCCGGAGTGTAGGTACTTCCTCCGCCTGCAATGGTTATGTTAAAACTTTTCATCTTCAATCTTGTCCTCCTCGTCTACAAAAGTTTTTCAAACTCTTCTCTCACGCTTGGCACATCCAGTCCTATAATAACCTGGATCGCAAAACCATTTTTCACCAGTCCGTGGGCTCCATTTGCGTTAAAATAAGAAACATCCTTTACCTTATCCTTATCTTTTACAGATACCCTCAATCTTGTAGCGCAATTGGTAACATCAACGATATTATCCTTTCCTCCCAGACCTTCCATGCAGGCCGCTGCCAGCGCCGCATTCTTATTCTGTCCTTTCAGTGCTCTATACTCCTGTTTCGTATACAATCTGCTCTCTTCCTCATCGGCCTCTCTTCCCGGTGTTTTCAGATCCAGTTTCAAAATCAGGAATCGGAAGAGAAGGAAATAAATTGCAGAAAATGCCAATCCAATCGCAATCTGCAAAAGATAACTTTTTCCGTGTGAAGACCACAGAGGAACCCAGTTCAGGGATGCATTCTGAATCAGACCCAGACTGAAATCACCGGAAATTCCACAGGCAAACGTAATCGCAGACATAATTCCGGCCAGCAGGGAATGACAGACATACAGGATCGGCGCAACAAACAGGAAGGTAAATTCCAAAGGTTCTGTAATACCGGTAAATACAGCTGTAATCAGAACCGGTATCAAAATTGCCAGCACTTTCTTTTTCTTGCCAGGTTTTGCTGTGGCATAAAAAGCAGCACAGACGCCAAGCGGGGCGAACATTTTACTCATTCCCGTAAGCGCAAACCCACCCTGCGGGAAGAGTGTTGCCAGAGACTCGCCAGAGGCTGCGAACTCAGAGAGGTGTGCAACCCAGTAAGCCTTAATTCCACCGTCAACTACAGCCGCATCGTATAAGAACGGGGCATAAATAAAATGGTGTAATCCAAAGGGAATCAGGAACCGCTCCAGGGACGTATAAATCCCCACGCCCAATACTCCCGAATCTGCCAGAAAACTCTGAAGGCCTGCAATTCCTGCCTGAATATGCGGCCAGATAAAACAGGCCATAAGTCCTACCGGAAGCATTACCACAAATCCAATCAATACAACCAAAGGGGAACCTTTAAAAGATTCTATATATTTGGGCATTTTCGCATCAAAGAATTTATTATGCAGATATACGCTGATTCCGGAAATGAGCAGTGCCCCGATCATTCCCATATCCAGTGTCTTCACACTCGCTACTGTGGCCAGTCCGCTCGTTCTCGCCGTGGACGCAAAATCCACACCGAAGAAAGGTCCCCAGTACTGCAGAATCGTGCTGGTAATATACAGGAAGCTGACATATATAACGAACGCTTCCAGACAGGCTCTTCCCTGCTGTTTTTTCGCCAGAGAAATAGGAAGGCCAATGGCAAACAGCAGCGGCATCTGTTTAAATACCGTATTCGCGCCATTGTAAATCACATCCCACACTTTATACCATACACCTTCCGGATTCGCCAGTTCACCAAATACCAAATTGTTTTTAAATAATGTTGCAAAACCTACGATTATACCAAAAACTGCAAAAAATAACACAGGGGTAAACATTGCACCGCCGAAGCGTTGTATTTTCTGCATCATGGTACCTTTGCTTTTACCCATACCCTTTTCTCCTTCACTTTCAAATTATCCCGATAGTAAATGCATTTCTTATCTTGTAAAAGTTTACAAAAAAAGTGCCGAGAAATCAATATTTCTCGGCACTTTAGATATTTCTGTCAAAAATTGTGATTCTTCACATCTTTTGTGAATCGTCACAGCTCTCTTCTGAATGGGATGCCTGATACTCGATAAACTTTGCAAACAGAATTTCCAGAATCAGGAAAAAGAGTGTCATCGACTCAAAATTCACATTGTCCACCAAATCTACTTTTTCTACGTCTACAAAAAGATTATAATCACTTCTTCTTGCCAGCGTATTATTTCCATAATTGGTCAGGGAAACTATTGTCACTCCCCTGTTATTCAGATTGAATGTAATATTACGGATAAATTCACTTTCACCTGACTTTGATACGATCAAAACCAGATCTTTTTCATCCATAAGAGATAAAGATCTGTGAAATTCTCCCTCCCCCGGAATAATCTCCACGATAATTCCGGCTGAAAGCATCATCCTCTTAAACTCATTACATACAGAATGCTGCGCCAGTCCCGTACCATAAGTAAAAATCCGCTTTGCCTGATACATCATCCGACAAATATTATCGTAATTCAGCGTCTGAAAATGCCGGATTGCCTGTACATTTTTCTCACAGATAAGTTCTACCAGCTTTTCATACCTTCCCTGCACATGTTGTATCTCCCAGCGCAAATGCGTCTTCAGCTCACTAAAACCGGATAAACCTATTTTCTGGGCAAAACGCATCACCGTACTTCTGGAAACACTGCACTGTTTTGCCAGATACTCTATGGACATTTCCATACACTGGACTTTATGCTGGTAAATATACCGCCATACCAGCTTATCATTTTCATTCAGAACATTATAATTCTTATTGACCATATCATCCAGTTTCATTTTTCTGCCCTCTTTTAGATCTGATCACTGCCGCTCTGCTATTTCCAGCAGGGCGGCAGTTCGGGATTCTCCACCCGTACCGGCTCCCCAAAGTCCTGGCCGAAGAGTTCCGCTTCTACCCGCTCAATAACCTGTGGCTCCACCGGACGATTCACTTCCACCCCTTCGATCGGATAATCCGTCACCGGAACCGTCTCCACCCGTTCCAGACGGTACAGCTCTTCCATTCCCTCCAGCACCTTCCCGAATACAGGATAAATACCTCTGTGTTCCGGACAGTCCCGAAGCGGGAAAAAGAATTCACAGCTGGCCAGTCCGGCTTCCCCGTAACCTCCCATA
>OLQH01000742.1_pt1 | contig 32297 bp, 30 predicted proteins | sample 1672671 | NCBI WGS metagenome assembly OLQH01 (sample SAMEA3136712, study PRJEB25190) | human gut metagenome
TGCCAGTGGCACATGTTTTGCACCGACCGAAGCGGAGCGTAGACCAAATACCCCGTTGCTTACAGCGAGGTATTTGATTTGCCGTCCTTCTTTTCCAGACCGGCCGTAAAAATCCCATACCCTCTGACAGAAAGCTTTCCCGGCTCCAGATATTCCTTCTTTTCCCCCAGCACATTGGAGCGGTAAATCCGCCGATCCGTCTCCAAAGCCAGTTCTCCTTCCGTTTCCGAAGCGTTGAACCCACGGAAGATAACGTCACCCGTCTCCTCCTGCACCTTCAGCGCCGTCCACAGCAGCGTATCCGTGCTGTATTTAAGGAAGGTAAAGCCATCCGGTATATTTCCATCCTGCATTTCCGATTTCACACCCCACAGCGATGAGGAATAGGCATAAGCCTCTTCATAGGAACGCATAAGATCCTCTCCTGCCCCGTGAGGGTACAGTGCAAATTCCCTGTGCTGTTTCCCCAGGCACTGCGCCTGCGGCGTAAGGAATTCTCCCCAGTCCCCCATCTCACGCACGCCTCTGTGCAGCGTAAGCGCTATGGTATTATCCTCTGGCAGGATTTCATATTCATTCAGCCCATGATTGGCTACCGTCATGCCGGCCTGATCCTCATGGACATTGACAAACAGCTGCTGATGCTGGGCGTTACAGGGATTTTCCCAGTTCCCGGACACGCTGTTGCTCCGTTTTGCCACCTCAAAGATGGAATCCGCATAGTGCCAGGGCGTATCCAGTCCCGTCCCGACAAGTACGCGTAGCCTGTGATCCAGCGCCTGATTGTCGAAATCCACCTCCACCTTCAGTCCCTTCCCGGCCCTTTCCAGAATATAGGTAACCGTGACGGTCATAGGAAGCGTCTGTGTGCTGCTTCCGGCCTTCCTGTGCCTGAATTCCACCAGGTCATGAATTTCCTGCTGCAGCCGGTCATCGGCGGAAACGGGGATTTCCATGGTCACCCGGGCCTGTACTGCGGCACGGTAGGGCTTATCCTCCGTCCTGGCAAGCGCCGCTCCTGTATCTCTGCTGAGAATCGGCGCTTCTCCCACAGGCTTAAAATAAATATATTCGTTTCCGATATCCCTGGTATCCTCCAGCATTACCGCTTCCCGGTAAATCCGGCCGCTGGGCTTATGTGTGATATCCACCGTTCCGTTTTCATTGATCCGGCAGGAAAGCCACTCATTTTCCATCACATATTCCGAGGTAAACAATGATTCTGTCTTTACTGTCTTCTTCTCCGCCGCCTTTTCCGTTACTGGAACAAGGCAGTAGCTTTTTACGGAAAATGGTTCCTGCCGTTCCGTCTCCAGGGTCACCTTTACACTGCGGCCGAAATAAGCATTCCTGAACCGGTCCTTGGGCAGATCATAGCCGAAGGCATAAGGCAGAATCTCTACGCTTCCCATGACCTCATTGCCTTCACTGTCCACAATGCGATATTCCGGCAGCTGTTCCTGACGAGCCTGTTCCAGGCAGGCCGCCACTGAACTTCCCTGGAAAGGATATTTTTTCACAATCAGCTTCAGCTGTGTCACTTCGCTTTTGTAAAAGCCAGTGGGATTGATTACGAGAAAAGGCACGGCTCCTTCCCCGGCAGCATATTTCCCGGTATCCACATGGGCGGAAAAATAGGCCAGGCATTCTTCAATAATATGCAGCGCCACCTGCTCCGCTTTTTCAAATCGCGCCGTCATTTCCCGGTGCACCTCATCCACGCTGCAGCCGCAGATACTGTCATGGGGATGGTTCTGCATCAGGGTTTTCCAGCCATAGTCAAACAGATGATGGGGATATTCCATCCCCCTGTCGTGGGCCATGGCTGCCAGAGGCTCCGCCGCCCTGGTAAACAGGGCCTCGCACCGGGCGTTCATCTGTTTCAGATAAATCCGGGACGATGCCGTATTGGCCAGTGTGTACCACCCGTCGGTTTCCTGGCTGCGCAGCTCTCCCCTGATGACAGCCAGATCTTCCTTCAGTTCCTGCTTCAGGCATTCCATATATCCGGTAAAATCAGAATGCACGAAATCTATATCGGGATACAGCTTTGCCGCCGTTTTCAGCGCGTCAGTCAGATCTGTCTGCACCGGCTGATGGTCGCAGCCGTTCATGAAAAGAAGATGATCCGTGGAAGCGAATTTCATGGCATCGGCCAGCTTCTTCTCCCAGTATTTTGCCGCCTCCCCAGGATCGGTGGGAATCTCTATGCCGTTACTGTACCAGTTGGCAAACAGCACGCCCAGAATGCGGGAGCCGTCCGGGGATTCCCAGAACATTTCCGAATACCGGGAAGCAAAATCAGCCCCATCTGATACCTCGTTATTGAATCCGGTGGGCTTTACGCCCCTGCCGAAGGCTGCGCAGTCGATCCCTGCATCCAGCAGGATCTGCGGCGCCTGTCCCATATTTCCGAAAGAATCGGGAAAATATCCCACCCTGCTCACATTTCCGTAGCCTTTGGCCTCCCGCATCCCCGTCTCCAGGTTGCGGAGGTTGGATTCACTGCCGGTCAGCCATTCATCCTGCAGAATATACCAGGGGCCTATGTACAGCCGCTTTTCCTTTACCAGCCTTTCCACCAGCTCCCTCCGCTCCGGCCTGACCTGGAGATAGTCATCCAGCATAATCGTCTGTCCGTCCAGATGGAAGCTTTTGAATTCCGGATCACGCTCCAGCGTATCCAGCAGCTTATCCATAAATTCAACTTCCAGCATATGATGCTTTTCATAGGGCAGATACCATTCACGGTCCCAATGGGAATGAGAGATTACATGCGCTTGTTTTTTCATTTACCTTCTCCTTTTTACGCTTCCCGACATGCCGCCTGCGACAGCATAACCAATCTTTTGGTGAGAAGGACAAAAAAGCTCCTCCCTCACACCTCCTGTCCGCCCCATTATAACGGATTTGCGAAAAAAGATCTTCCATGAAAGCTTAGTTTTTTTCTAACGTTTTTATCCTGTTTTCCCCATACCAGAGAATCTCCCACCACTTTTTCTTCTCCTTCTTTTTTTCCGTATCCAAAGTCCCTGTCACCGGAAGCAGCAGTATGACCTCCCTGCCGTCCCCTGAAAATTCCATGCGGCCTCCGTGGGCGTTTATAATCTGTTTTACAATACGCAGTCCCATAATATGGGGCTGTCCTGACGGATTTCCGGGCTGCCCCTTCGGATTTCCGGGCTGTCCCGCCAGGCTTTTGCCCCCTTCCGCGGCGCCCGGCCCTCCCATCGCAGGCTTTTCCTCCAATATGTCCCGGATTTCCTGAGGAATCCCGTTTCCGTCATCCTTCACCCCGATCCGGCACAGAGGAACCGGCCCCTGCTGCACAAGTCTCCCGCTCAGCAGGATCCGGCAGCCGGTATTGTGACGTATGCTGTTGCCAATCAGATTATGCAGCGCGCGGGTCATAAGACGTACATCCCCCGCCAGTACAAGCCCTTCCAGCTCCTCTCCGATGTCCGCCTCCAGTTCATAGCCCTCCTCAAGCCCCCCATTCAGACAGGAAACGGCAACGGAGCGCAGCAGGGCGGCGGGTACATATTTTTCCATGCGCAGCGGCTGCATCTGGTACTCCAGCTTGGAGGTCAGGTTCAGATCCTCTATCAGGGTTTTGATTTTCAGGCTCTGTTCCTTTATGATCCCCGCCTGCTTCCTGGCTTCTTCCGGCAGTGCGGCATCATTTTCCAGATTGTCCGCATAGCCCATCACCATGGACAGCGGCGTGCGGATATCATGGGAGACACCGGAAATCCATTCCGTACGGGCCGTATCCCTTTTTTCCAGATTCCAGCGCTGCTGCTCCAGCATCCGCGCGGCCTGGTTGAGCTTTCTCCCCAGATCACTCACCAGGCCATGCTCCGGCACCAGAACCTTGCGCCCGGAGGCCAGACCGTCAATTCCCGACGCCACCGGCCGCAGGGATGCATACAGCCGGTATCCCGAAAGCACGGCCAGGATAAGGACAAGCAGGATATTGGCCCCCACCAGCGCCAGCAGAAAATACGGTACATTCCTTATGGAATCCCGTGAAAATTCCACAGAATATTTGGCTGCGGTCAGCTTTGGCTCTCCGATGACAAGCAGGCCCGCGTCACAATTCCACACCCTCACCGGGTAATCCTTCAAATACCACCGGCTGAAGGAGGCCACCTCTCCCAGGCTGAAATGTGTGGGAATTTCATCAGGCAGCCGCCAGTCCCAGATCACGTCTCCGGCATCATTGAGCAAAAAGGCAAATTCTGCGCCGGAGGAATCCAGACAGGCGGTTCCTTCCTCCGACATCCGCACCGTCCCGTCCGGATTCAGCTCCAGCATCTCCGCCGCCTGCGTCACCCGCAATCGTGTTTCCCTGGACGAGCTGTTTCGACTTTGGGAATGAAAATAGGCGTTTACCCCGAAAAGAGCCAGCAGATTCACCAAAATCACCGTTCCGGCTATCCATGCGGCGGAAAAAATATACCGCCTGTATATTTTAAACAAGCTTTTCATTTCCGTTCTCCTTTGCCAGCTTATAGCCCAGTCCGCGCACCGTGAGAAGCCACTGCGGGGAGGAAGGGTTTTCCTCAATTTTTTCCCGCAGCCTGCGGATATGGACCATCAGCGTATTTTCATAGCCAAAATACTCATCTCCCCACACCGTATTGCACAGGATGTCAAAGGTTACGATATTCCCCCGGTTTTCCCAGAGCTTTTTTAAAATAGCAAGCTCCTTGGCGGTCAGCGCCGTGCTTTCCTGCCCGTCTGAAACAGTTCCCGCATTGAAATCCACCGTTTTCTTGCCCAACCTGAGCAAACCCTCCTCCTTCTGCGTTTCCGCCCGGAAATGAGGAAAATAGGTCCTTTTCAAAATCGCCGTAATCCGCAGCAGCAGTTCCCGGGGAAGAAAGGGTTTCGTTATATAATCATCCGCGCCCAGACCCAGACCCATCAGCCTGTCATTATCCTCATCCCTCGCCGACAGGAACAGCACCGGCACCTGGGACAGCAGCCTGATCTCCTGCATCAGGAAAAAACCGTCTCCGTCCGGCAGATTAATATCCAATATCACCAGATCCGGAACCAGATAATCCCCGCTTCCCGCAGCCAGACGCCCATCCGCCGTAAAATGCCGCATCGCCTCCCTGCAGCTGTTTGCCGCCGCCGCATTGGAAAACCCCTCCCGCCGCAGCATGTCCGTCAGCATCCTGCATAATTCCACATTGTCATCCACCAGCAGCAGCCTGCTGTCATATATCGTTCTCATACGGTTAACCTGCCTTCTTATTATATATTTCTGCACCTGACCGGCAGCCCGGACAGTTTACGTCTTCCCCTGTCACAGGCCTTTTTTCATCCCTGCAATGGCCGCAGCCCGGCCTGGGGCCATCCTGATTTACTTTTATTATAGCCGCAGGTCCATGCTTATGCCAGCCGCCGCCAAAAGATTTAAGGTAAAAGTAAGGTAAGCTTCATGAACGGTTAAGGCAAACCCCTTATCCTGAAAAAGAAGTAAGAAAGCCGCCGGACGGACAGACCTGGCGGCAGCATAAAAACAGCCCGGAAAAAGGAGGAAATTATGAAACTCGCAGTAAAAACAAACAATCTGAGCAAACGTTATAACGGCAATGACTGCGTCAGCAATGTGGATTTGAAAATCCCGGAGGGAAGCATCTATGGCTTCCTCGGCCCCAACGGCGCAGGTAAAAGCACTACAATGAAAATGCTTCTGGGACTGGTAAAGCCCAGCGGCGGCTCCGTAGAGGTCCTTGGCCATACCATGAACGATAAGAACAGGCTGGCAATCCTTCGGGAAACCGGCTCTCTCATCGAATCGCCCTCCTATTACTCCCATCTGACCGGACGGGAAAATCTGGGGATCGTCTGCCTGTTAAAAGGCGTCCCGGAAAAAGAAATTGATAATGTCCTGCATATTGTCCGCATGGAAAAGCAGCAGAATAAAAAAGCCGGCCACTATTCCCTTGGCATGAAGCAGCGCCTGGGCCTGGCCGCAGCCCTGCTTGGCCGTCCCCGCCTGCTTCTTCTGGATGAACCGACAAACGGGCTGGATCCTGCCGGCATCCAGGAAATGCGCGAGCTGATCTGCTCCCTTCCTGAGAAATACGGCATGACTGTCATGGTTTCCAGCCATCTGCTCAGTGAAATCGACCAGATGGCCACCCATACCGGAATCATCGACCGGGGCGAACTGATTTTCCAGGACAGCCTGGCTCACCTGCACGAACACAGCAGAAAACAGATCCGTCTGCGCACCATGGATAACCAGGCCGCCTGCCGGTATCTGACAGAACAGGAAATCAGCTGCCGCCTGGATCAGGATTCCATACTCTTCAAAGATATGCCTGACGACCGGCTCTCTACCCTGATGGCGGGTGTGGCAGCGTCAGGCGCGGGCCTTTTGCGGATTGAAGAACAACAGCAGAACCTGGAGGATATTTTCCTGGATCTGACCGGAAGGAAGGTGAGCTTATGATTACCGCTCTGCGTGCTGAATTCATGAAAACAAAAAGACGTTTTCTCTGGCTGCTTCCCTTCTGCGTAGTCTTTTTTGAATTCTTATGGACCATAACCAACAGTTACCTGCGCAAACCGGAAATTGCCGCCGAAGGCTACTATACCCTGCTGTTCCAGTTCCCGCTTATCAATACCATTTTTATGCCGCTTACCCTGGCCGCCATGGCCAGTCGGCTATGTGATGCGGAAAACAAGGGGAATACCTATAAGCTTCTGTGCACCATGCAGCAGAAAAAAATTATATTTGACGCCAAGCTTCTTATGGGTATTTTTTATGTGCTCATTTTTACTGCGCTGGAAGCCGGTGTAATACCGCTTCTGGCAAACCTGCTTCCCTTTACCCAGAAGCTGCCGGTACGCCACTATCTCACATTCCTGGCCGTATTTTTCCTGGTAAGCCTGGTATTGTTTTTACTGCAGCAGATCCTGTCCCTGCTCATCCCCAACCAGCTAATCCCCCTGTTTATCGGACTTCTGGGCAGTCTGGTGGGAGTTTTTTCCGCCTTTTTCCCTATGGGAAGCCTTGCCGGCCTGGTGCCCTGGGGCTACTACATGGTTGGCATGACCCTGTCCTCTGTGTATGAGGAAAGCACGCGTTCCATGTTTATTGAAGAAGCGCCCTTTGCCTGGGGATGGTTTGCGGCCTTTCTGGCAGCGTCTGTCCTGCTTTATCTGGCAGGGAAGCATCTTTTCTTAAAAAAGGAGGTCTGAATTATGTTGTTTGCATGTATGCGTGCGGAATTAATGAAGCTGAAACGCTCCTTTATCTGGAGTGTATTCCTTATCCTGCCCGTCATCAGTACAATCATGGGGTGCTTCAACTATATACAGAATACGGATATCGTGGGCGTCAGCTGGTACAGTCTGTGGACGCAGACCACCCTGTTTTATTCCAATTTTTTCTATGCGCCGCTGATTGCGGTGTACTGCGCCTACCTGTGGCGCCTGGAAAATTTCAACCGCAACCGCAATGCGCTGCTGGCCGCCCCGGTCCCCATTCCCTGCCTGTATCTGGCCCAGTTTCTCGCCATCTCCTGCGTCACCCTGCTGACACAGCTGTGGGTAGGCGTCCTGTTCCTTATCTGCGGCCTTATCACCGGGCTGCAGGGCTTTCCGCCTTTGGATACCATAATCTGGCTGCTGCGCGGCTGTGTGGGCGGGCTGGCCATTGCCGCGCTGCAGCTGTTCTTTTCCTCCTTTATCAGAAGCTTTGCCCTGCCCATTGCCATGGCGCTTCTGGGCAGCGTTGCCGGACTGCTGTTTTCCTCGGCAGGCTTCGGGCTGTTTTTCCCTTATTCCCTCATGCTTTTGGGAATGAATTCCAATAAGGAGGAGGATGTCCTGGCCGGAAGCTTTCTGCCGTTCTTCTTAAGCTGTGGGATTTTCCTGCTGATTTTTCTGTGGTGCGGGATAAGATATCTGAAAAAGACGGACGTAAAGGCATATTGACACGTTTACAGTCCGGACAGATCTGCGCATTTAGCTGCACAGGGCAGATCGTATTTCAGTTTATTTTCCGGTTGTATTTACCCTTTCACAGCTGTTATAATTAAACATCGCAGCTGCCAAATTAACTGCCGCTTCAAAACAGCATGACCGAAAGGATGAATCAGATGAAAATAAAAAAACCGGCAATTATGTTAGCCTGCCTTTTTTTCAGCCAGCTTACAGCCTGTGCACAGCCGTCGTCGTTTGAAAGCATTCCCCACGAGAGCATTCCTGCCGTAACAGACACGGCCGGGGTAACGGCCCCTGCATCCCTGGCGGAAGAAAGCCCTGCGGCAGAGACTCCGGCCCCGGCGGCCCCGGAGAAAGAAGCCGCTTCGGAAACAGAAGAGAAACAGACAGAACAAGCCGAAGCAACCGACATTCCGGAAGGGGACGGGCAGGAAGGCCCGGAAATGGCTGTATATGCCGCCGCCCTGGAAGAAATATATACAAACCATACCTTCCCCGGCAGCAAAGACTTCGGCTTTGATGGCTTCCATGACATGTCCGAAAATAAGTTCGCAGTATATGACATCGACTCTGATGGGAAAAAAGAACTGATCGTATTATATACCACCACTTACATGGCAGGCATGACAGGAACCGTTTACGCTTACGACAGTTCTTCGGGAACCCTCCGGGCAGAATTGCAGGAGTTTCCGTCGCTCACCTTCTATGACAATGGAGCCGTGGTGGCGGAATGGTCCCATAACCAGGGAATGGCCGGGGATTTCTGGCCCTATACGGTTTACAGCTACAATTCCGGCACGGATACCTATGAACAGACGGCTATGGTGGATGCCTGGGATAAATCTGTTGGGGAAAAAGATTACGAAGGAAACTCTTTTCCCGATGATATTGATGCCGACGGAGACGGCCTGGTATATTATATCATGCCTGGCGGAACCTATGAAAAAAATACGCCTGTGGATTTTGAGGAATATACAAAATGGCGGGATTCCTCCATCGGCCAGGCACAGCCGCTTGAAATTCCATACCTGGAACTGACGGAGGAAAATATTAAAAAGCTGTAACAGCTCCTCCCAGCCTGCGGAAAACTAAAAGCGCATTACCCTCAGCCGCCCTCCTCCATGGCTTCTTCAGCCGACACCATACGGGAAATGTGCACAAAATAGCATTTGAAATTCCCGTTTTGCTCCTTTTTCACCGGCGAGCTGCTTCACCTGCGCCTCCTCCAAAATATCCGTTACGCCGCCCGGTTCAGCCTCACCCTCAGGCTCCGTCATTTTGACGTTGCGGCCTGGAATTTCCTGCTGGTGTATGGAGGTATAAAAACTTTTTTCTCCTGATACATCAGGTTTTCGGCTTCATCCACCGCTTCCTGCAGGGTCTTTCCTTCCTCTGCCCAGCTTACGCCCATAGCGGCCAGGCTTCCCGCTTTTCGGAACTTTTCCCGGAGCAGCTCCGCTCTTTCCTGAAATTCCTGCTTTTCCATTCCCCTGCATATAATTACGAACCTTTATCCTTCAGGGGAGGTGTGATATCCCTGATAAAAGCATTTCTGTTCATGGTTCCGGTCAGCCCGTCCACAAAGCTGAGCCGTCCGGATATTCTGAGGCTTAAGCCGCCGGTATTCCAGGGGATCCGATTCCTTTAACTCCTCCAGATCCTTGATGATTATGCATTCCCCTCTTTGAAAGGATGACATCCAACGTCTGATTTCATCCATACTTCCATCTGTGCGCCTTTGGCGGCACAAGCAATCCTTAAGCAGAATGGCCCCGCCATTCCATCCATATGAGATTCAGAATATCCCTGCCGCAAATCCTGCCGCATCTGTTACCCTAATAATAATTCTTATCTCCCGCTCTGTCCAGCGTAGAAAATTGGCAGCGCCCACAGCGCCCCGGCGCCGGAGTGAAAATCATTTCCCGCAGGCCGACAACATTTTCCGCAAACCGGCAATTGCAAAAGCAGCCGGCAGCACGTATAATAAAAGCCGTGTAACTGTCGAATAAAAATAACTGCCGTAAAACTGTCGGTTTTTCAACAGCTGCAAATCCATACAGTCCGACTGCGGAGGTAAAACTATCATGAAAAGGAAGGCGCTGAAAGCCGCCGTTCCTTATACGCTTCCTGTTATGACGGGATATATTTTCCTGGGAATGGCCTTCGGCATCCTGCTTTTCCTCCTGCTGTTCCGCAGGCAGTGCGACGATAAAGGGAAGCAGCAGTAGATTATAAACTGCCGTTTTAACCGCCTTTCCAGCCGCAGGCGGCTGTCTTTCTTAAAATCACAATTCCTGATATCACGGAGGTTCTTATGTCCAGTATTCAAATCCTGGTTACCATAATTGTTATTGCCCTGACCACACTGCTTACATGGGCGCTGCCCTTCCTGTTTTCTTCCGGAAGGGAAGAAGACGCCGGAATTCGTCACCTATCTGGGCGGGGTCCTGCCCTTTGCAGCCATTGCCATGCTGGTGGTATATTGCTTTAAATCGGTATCGCTATCGGACGGCTCCCACGGCATTCCTGAATTTCTCGCCGCCGCTTTTGTGCTCGGCATCCATAAATGAAACATAATATGCTCTTTAGCATCGGGGGAGGCACAGTGCTTTATATGTTCCTCGTCCAGATGGTCTTTAAATAAAAAACGCCCGCAGCTGCCGGAACCCCGGCGCTTACGGGCGCTGCCTGATCTGCCTTGCGCAGATTTATAATCAGTAATTCTCAGCCTTTACCTGGAAATATGCCTGAGGATGGGCACAAACAGGGCAAACCTCGGGAGCCTTCTTGCCTACGCAGATATGTCCGCAGTTGGAGCACTGCCATACCACATCGCCGTCCTTGGAGAACACCAGATCTCCTTCCACATTGGCAAGGAGCTTTCTGTATCTTTCTTCATGCTCTTTCTCAATTGCAGCAACGCCTTCAAACAGTCTTGCAATTTCGTCGAAGCCTTCTTCCTTCGCTTCCTTAGCGAAGTTCGCATACATATCAGTCCACTCGTAATTCTCGCCTTCAGCTGCTGCTTTCAGACATTCTGCTGTGGTGCCGATACCGCCGTTGATCAGCTTGAACCACATTTTAGCATGTTCCTTCTCATTATTTGCGGTCTCTTCAAAAATATTGGCAATCTGAACATACCCATCTTTTCTTGCTTTGGAAGCAAAATATGTATATTTATTTCTTGCCATTGATTCCCCTGCAAATGCTGTTTCCAGGTTCTTTTCTGTCTTTGATCCTTTTAATTCTGCCATAGTACAATCTCCTTTTCTCATTTTCGTTAACAGTTTCCATGTATTCCAGATATTTCTATTTTACTCCCAAATCCGAGCTTCTGTCCACATAAAAAGTATGCAGCATTTTCTCAGCAAGCTCACTCATGGGTTCCTTATAAAACTCCCTGTACAGCCTGATAATCTCCTCATTCTGATGGCTGCAGCGTACCTGCATGCTGCGGTCTCTTTTATAAAGGCTGTCAATGCGGGCCTTTCTCAGGGCGTCGCCCTTCCATTCAGTATCCTTGGGCTGTCCGCCTCCGCCGATACAGCCGCCGGGGCAGGTCATCACTTCTACAAAATGATACTGCTTTTCGCCCTTCTTTATTTTCTCAAGCAGCCTTCCTGCATTGGCTGTACCGAATACTACGGCCAGCTTGAGAATCACGTCGTCATTGATATAGACAAAGGCTTCCTTCACGCCCTCCAGCCCTCTTACGGACTGCAGATCATACAGGAATTCAGGGGCTTCCTCTCCGGTGACCATGTGGTATGCCGTCCTTACCGCCGCCTCCATAACGCCTCCGGTATTCCCGAAAATCACACCCGCGCCGGATCCTTCTCCCATAAAGCTGTCATAGGGTTCATCCCCCAGGGTAAGAAAATCAATATTTTCCTCCCTGGCCCATCTGGCAAGCTCTCTGGTGGTAATGCAGTAATCCATATCACGCATGCCTTCAATTCCCAGATAACTGCCCGCCGCGTGCATCTCCTCCCGGCGGATTTCATACTTCTTGGCCGTACAGGGAGTTACCGCAACGTTGGCTATCTTCTCCGGATCTATCCCCATCTTCTGTGCAAAATAGGTTTTAATCGTGGGGCCCTGCATGCCGATAGGGCTTTTAGCTGAGGAAATATGCTCCCGCATCTCGGGATAGTAGGTTTCCACATATTTCACCCAAGCCGGGCAGCAGCTGGTAAACTGCGGTATGGGCTCGTTCCCCTTCGTGAGACGTTCCACCAGCTCGCTGGCCTCTTCCATTATGGTCATGTCCGCCGCGAAATTGGTGTCCAGCACATAATCGGCGCCCAGCCTGCGCAGCAGGGCCACCATTTTCCCCTGGACAAAGCTGCCGTCCGCCATGCCGAACTCTTCGCCCAGCGCCGCCCTGACGGAAGGGGATGTGCTGCATATCACAATTTTATCCGGGTCGGCCACAGCCCTTCTCACATCCTGGTATTCATACTTCTCCGTGATACTTCCGGCGGGACAGACATTAGCGCACTGCCCGCAATGGATACAAATTGCGGTATCACCTGTCAGCTCCAGATCATAACGGCCTGCAACCCCGATGCTTTCCGTGCAGATATTCTTACACTGGCCGCATTTGATACATTTCGTCTCATCCCTGACGATTGATGGATTATCAGGTTCAATAGGCACCCTGATATCCGTAAAATTATGCTTGCTCATTCCGTGTCCTTTCGCAATGAATCTTTCCCTGGTTCCTTCGCCATGCCTGCCGACGGTGCATGGCCTGCTTTTTGTTCCCTTGATGCTTCCAGTATATCCCACTCCTTATTGATTGTCAATATCAATAATAGAAATTGTTACTGTTTTTATGGCATGACTATGAGGCTCCAGACAAACAACGGGTGCGGGCGTGCACAGCACGGAGTAATCGCCTATCATCCATCATGATGACTGTGCCAGGCAGACATGTCCGTTTGTATCCTTTTTCTCTCTCTTGTACCAAGAATAATTATAATTATTTTACCTACTGTTTCTTATAATGAACTTACTTTATGATAAGGATAACTTGATTTTGCTGACAATTCTGCTGTTTTTTCTGTAAGGGGAGGTATCACATTGCTGTGAATTATCTTATGAAATATAAAGGCCAGGCAGGATACGCCGCCCTCATAGTCCTTGCCAATGTTGGCCTCCAGATACTTTCACCAAAATTCCTGAGCGGCTTTATCGATAGTGCAGAAGGGGGCAATGCCCTACTCATCCCCGGCCTGATGATAACCGGATATTTCTTTACCGTTTTGCTGCAAAAGGCAGCATTCGTTTTGGAGGAATACATCTGTGCGAGCCTGGGCGGAAGAATTACAAATGATGTAAGGCATGAAATGCTTTCCCATTTTCTTGATTTGGGTATGGAAAAACATACGGAATACAGCAGCGGTGAAATCATGACCCGCCTGGATGAGGATGTGGAAGGCATTTATGAATACCTGCACATTCTGTTATTGAAAATTGGAACAAGCGCCCTTTTGCTGACCGGCGTCCTGATCGTCATCGGCCTGAATAATCTGTGGCTGGCACTGATTTTGCTGGCTGTCAGTATCCTGTCCATAGGGTGCTTTAAAAAAATAACTGATTTCGGGACGAAATGCTACCGGAGACGCAATCAGGCCACAGCAGTTTTTAACGGCATCCTGAAGGATAAACTGGATAACCTTGTGGAAATACATCTGGCGGCTGCGGACAGACCTGCACTGCTTTCCCTGAAGGAAGCCATTTACACCAGATTCGGGGAATCGCTTCCGGCCGGCCTGATCTATGGCCGCCTTTGGAGCGCAGCTACAATGATGGAAACCGTTTCCATCGGATGTACACTGCTCATTACAGCCATTTTCTGGGACAGGGGCATCCTTTCTCTTGGCACCGTGTACCTTTTTTATAATTATGTAAATCTGATATTCCAACCTTTTAATTCCTTCCGCAATTATCTCGGTGAACTGCAGAACGCAAGAGCCAGGAAGAAAAGAGTGGAAGAGTTTCTGCAAATCCCCACAGAAAAAAGAGCGCACAGTCTTCCGGTTCCTGCTGATTTCACATCCCTTACCGTAGAAAATCTTTATTTTTCCTACGATGACAAAAACGAGGTTCTGCACTACATCAGCTTTTCAGTGAAGGCCGGAGAACATGTGGGGATTATGGGTGAAACCGGCTGTGGCAAAACCACATTGGTAAAGCTTCTGGCAGGCCTGTATCACTGCCGATACGGTGCGGTCCTTGTAAACGGAATTCCTGTGGAAAAATTCGATCCACAGGAACTGAGGAGGGAAATCGTATATTGTCCCCAGAAAGTCCAACTCATGCACGCATCCCTGCGGGATAATATCACACTGTTCGATTACCGCATCCGGGATGAGAATATTCTGGCCGCCATCCATGCGCTGGAATTAACCGACTGGTTTGCCGGATTCCCGCAGGGACTGGATACCCCGCTTTCTTCCGGAGAAGGCAGTATTTCGTCCGGGGAAGCCCGGTTTGCAAACATTATCCGCCTGTTTCTGCGCAGCCCGCAGGTTATTCTCCTGGATGAAATCACAGCCAACAAAAAGGCAGAATACAAAAACAGGAGAAATGCAAAGGAGGTATTCCCAATAAAATATACAATTTCAGAAGCTTTCTCAAAAATTAATCAAAATCAAGCCCTGGCTCACCCTGGGCAGTATTCTGCTCAATGCCCTTATTTTTTCCTATGCCGCCGTTAATATCAGCTGTGTGAGATGGATTATGAATGCATTTCAGGACGGCCTTCAGGGAAGAGGTATCCTTCATAGAATCTGGCCTTATTTTATATTACTGGCGGCCAATGCCGCCGCGCGATGGCTGAGTATCCGGGGCAGCTCTTATCTGAATGCGCTCAGCCGATACTATTATCACGACAGCCTAAGGGTCCAGGTGTTCAGTGGCCTGCTTCGTTCGAATCACCTCCGGGACAGGGCGGACAATTCCGAAAAAACCTTTGAGCGGCTGGACGATGATGTGCCCGCGGCCTGTTTCCCTGTGGAGCTTGTCGCGGAGGTCGCTGGATACTGTATTTTCACCTTTATTGCGGTAGGCTCCCTGATGCTCATAAACTGGAGAATTACCCTGTTTCTTTTCCTGCCCCTTTCGCTGTGTCTTTTTCTGATTAAAAAAATATCCGGGCGCATACGCAGCAGCAGGAAACAGAACCGGGATATGCACGACAGAGCCTCCAGCCTGCTGTCCGATATTGTAACCTCCGTACTGTCCATTAAAACAATGGACACAAAGGATCCTGTGAAGAGGAGGTTAAGGAATGGCCGGGCGGCCTAGACACAATGACGGGGGAAAACGGAATCATGCTCTCCGGCGGCCAAAAGCAACGGCTTCTGCTTGCCCGCATGCTGTTAGAGCATCCTTCCCTGTATTTTGGACGATGCCACAAGCGCCCTCGACAGAATTACGGCAGAAAAGCTCATTTTTAACCTGAAGCAGCGAATGATACAGGACAACGCCGCCGCTGTTTTTATCAGCAATTCTGAGGTGGTGAAAGCGGCTGCCGACAGGGAACTTTGTATCAGCCAATACGTGTAGAAAGTAAAGCTTATAAAGAAAGGAAACACTATGAAAAATATATCCGCAAGGCAATATCAAATCCTGGCCGACCATATGAGCATCTACCAGTTCATGATTGATATTTATGAGAAAGACTGGCGCAACGGGGTTCCGGCCCCTTTCCCGGAATACGCCCTATCCTCCGAATGGATGGATAAATCCTATACCCACAGGAACCGTATCTGGGAGGAGGACGGGAATATTGTTGCCTTCTGTTTTACCGCGGCACTCATGGATGCCGCCCGCAAAGCCGGCTACACTCAGACCAGTTCCTATACTGACATGATATATGAATTTGATAAGCCTCTGGATTTTCCGCTTCCCGAAGGGTATCACTTCGTGGAACCGGGAAAATGCATTATTGAAAAAATCCAGGAAGGCTGCTGGAAGGGCTTTAATCACGAGGCAGAGGAAGGCCCCTGTATGGAAATGCGGAAGGCGGCTATCATCTTTGCCAGGCGCCGCATGCCACCATGCAGTATCCTGTGGCAATTGAAAATGAAAATGGAGAGTATGTTTGCTATGCCGGAATGTGGTGGACTCCGGAAAACCATCTGGCTTATATGGAACCGCTTTGCACAGTCTTTTCAGAAAAATGCAATTTGAACATAAGTATATTGTATTCTTCCCTGTACACAGGAGTCATGGAAAAATCATGCGGCAGTACGCGTTCAAACAACTGGTTAGTCACTTGAAGATTTCTGATACGGGACATTTTATAAGTACGGATGTCATTTTTATGAACAGACCAGGCGACCAGATACCAGGCATGTGATTTGAAAACCAGCTTCAGCGGCTCAACAGTCTAATTGCCCGCTCCAGCGCTGATATATTGTCCCGTTCCTTTTCAGGATTGCCCCAATACGAAAAATCAATCTCCAACCATTCCGATTGTATATTGTGGCTGAACAACCCGGCTACCTTGTTCAAAGTTTTACCAACATCCGGATAATTGGATGATTTCAGGATTTGCAGGGCCTGAATCATATTACTTTGTTCTGCCTGTGTGAAATAGGACTTGTCTAAGGAATAACCTTGCAGTAAGGACAGACCGCCGCCATATCCTTTCTGTGATGTGATTGGTATGCCCGCCGCCGGGAGTATATTGATGTCCCTGTAGATCGTACGTGTGGAACCACCAAGCTCCTCCGCCAGCCGTTTCGCCGTCAGGCAATCGCAGCTTAACAGCAAAAACACAATTTGAATCAGTCTGTCTATCTGCATATTGAAAACAATTCTTCCCCCAAATATTTGTCATACGGCGCTACCAGGCACTTTTCAATTGCCTTCCAATAGCTGTCGTAAAGATTTTTTTGTGCTGCCCCATAGCTTTCTTTCGTATCAAACTCCCAATAGAGCATGTATTTAACGCTTTTTACAAAGCGGGTGAACTTAGGCGGCGGCAGCCCTTCTTTAATCTGTTCCATGTCGATATGGTACTCTCTCTTTATAAACCGCAGCAGGAGCAGACCCTTTTGCTTTTCCAGAAAAGATTTTGCTTCCAGCATAAGCGCCTCAAACTCATCAACCTTTTGCGGCTTGACTTGATAAATACATATTTCAGTAAACGGCTTATTCCATCCCTCCTTTGTCTCAGTCAATTTTATCATGAGGAATGCGACATCAGCATGTCGCATTCCTAAAAATATGCATATGTTATTATCAAATACATGAAAATAATTTTCAGAATTGTCATGAAACCTTTTTGGTTTCTGTTAAGTTTTTTGCTTTTAACTGTGCCGTTGTTTCTTCTGTTATGTGCAACGCTCCTACAACGAAGCACTCCTGACGCATATAATTATTTTTCTCCAGGCGTGAATGCAGATAAAAATTTGTATTCTCAGCAATGCGGAACATACATTTCGCTGCTTTTTCCTCACCTATCCGTTCACATCCCCGGATGTGTTCATCCACACTGTCAGGATAAACATTATACAGGGGGAATACTACCAGACGCCGCCCGGAGGATTTTAATATCCATCCCTCATAAACCTGTGTTTCCGTATCCTGATACAGGTTAATAATCTGTTCCTCTAATTTTAATATTGGTTCATTCATCAGCCTCATCTCTCCTTTTCCTGATTTCAGCTGACTATACCATCTTTCTGCCCGGATTTCTTGTATGATATCTTCCCCCGGGGACATTTTGTCCCTTCCTTTAGAAAAAATAAAAAACAGGCTCTTTCCATTCTCATGAATCAATCATGGAAAGGCCTGTTTTCATGCACTTTTATCAACCATCCGTCAATCCGCGGCCCGGATTGCCCATCTCATTTTTGTAGAACGTGCCCTGCTGTTTCTGGCGCACTCCTCCGCCGAAGGCCGGATCACCTCATCGGAAATCTCACTGTAAATCCCTTCCTTATAGAACTGTTTAAAGGACTTCTTCACAATACGATCCTCCCCGGAATGGAAGGTCAGTATTGCCGCTCTTCCATTAGGAGCCAGTACCTGGGGAAGCTTTTCCATCAGGGCATAGAGGGCTTCAAATTCACTGTTAACATCAATCCGGAGCGCCTGGAAGGTTCTCTGGCAGGATTTTTTCACTGCTTCTTTTCTCTCCGGAGCAGGGAGAAAGGAAAGCGCGTCCTCGATCGCCTGACGCAGTTCCCCGGTGGTTTCAATGTGTCCGCCCTTTTTCAGCCGGGATACTATCTCCTGGGAAATCTCCTTTGCATAAGGCTCATCGGAATTTTCCTGAAGCATCCCCATAAGCTCTTCCCGGAAAATATTTTTCAGGCGCTGCGCCGCGCTGATGCCCTTCTGCGGATTCATGCGTAAATCCAGCGGGCCTTCCGTTTTATAGGAAAACCCTCTGTCGGGATTATCAATCTGCATGGAGGAAACGCCTAAATCCGCCAGTATGAAATCAAATTTCCCCGCATCCCGGGCCACCAGATCAATATCTGCGAAGTTCTGCAGCCGGATGGTAAGGATATCCTCCCCATAGCCCAGCTTTTCCAAGCGTTCCTTTGTTTTTGCCGACTCAATGGGATCCACGTCCAGCGCGTAAAGATGCCCCTTAGACTGCAGGCATTTGAGCATCTCCTGTGTATGGCCGCCATACCCCAGTGTTGCATCCAGCCCTGTCTGTCCCGGCTTGATCTGCAGAAAATCCAGAATTTCCTTCACGCAGATGGAAATATGCATCCCTGCGGGCGTGCTTCCTTTTTCAATTACCCTGGATACGGTATCCGCATACTTTTCCGGGTTCAGCTCCTTGTATTTTTCTTTATAATTTTTAGGATACGCGCCTGAATAACGGATACGTCGTTTATGCTTTTTCTCCTGATTTTCCATCCTGTCTCTCCTTCCGTTCATCTTGCATACAACAGATTTCTCTATGCTTCCTCTACTATAGCAACTAATACGGCGGAGAGCAACTTTTCCTGTTCTAATTTAACCTGTTCAGCCTTTGATACCACCGGCCATAACACCATGTTTAAAATTTTTCTGGGCACAGGTATAGACAATAATAATGGGAATCATGGAAATCAGGCTGCCTGCCATCAATACATTGTATTCCGTACCATACTGCCCGTTTAAATTATTTAATGCCAAAGTCAGAGTCATTTTATTTCTATCCGTCAGCATCAACAGCGGCCACAGGTAATCATTCCAGCTTTCCATAAAGGTCGTGATTGTCAGCGTGGCAATAGAGGAACCGCACAGAGGCAGGATTACCACCCGGAATATCCTGAACATCCCCGCTCCGTCAATACGTGCCGCTTCCATAAAATCATTGGGAATGGAGCGCATCTGTTGTACCAGCATAAAAATACCAAATACACGGAAAAGAGAAGGTAATATCACGCTGGGATATGTATTAATCAGTCCCAATTTATTCATAACCACAAAAAGAGGAATTAAAGTCACCTGAGTGGGTATCATCATGGATGCCAGATAAAGCTTCAGCAGTCCATCTGCACCCGGAAAACGGATTTTGGTAAAGGCAAATGCCGCCATAGAGGCAGAAAGGATTGTAATCAGCGTATAGGAGATGGTAATAAAAAAGCTGTTGAAAATTGCCTTTAAAAATGGAAACTTTGAAAAAACCTTTCTATATGCATCCATGGTCGGATTTTCCGGTATCCATTGGATCGGTATCTCCATTAATGCTCCTTTACTTTTCAACGAGGTGGAAACCATCCAGAAGAAGGGAACCATCACCACCACGGCAATCAGGCAGGATATCGCATAAAAGCGAAATACTTTCCAAAATTTATGATTCATAATGCACCCACCCTTTCTGCAGCTTCATCTGCACTCCGGTAAGTGCAAAAATAATCACGAATAAAAGCCAAGAATAAGCCGAGGCGTACCCCATCTTAAAATACTTGAAGCCATAGGTATATATCCGTTCCACCATAACCTGTGTCGCGCCGTTCGGCCCTCCCTCCGTCATGATCATTACCTGCGGAAACAATTGAAATGCATTAATTAATGACATAATCATACAGAAAAATATAGATGGCGTCAGCAGCGGAAGGGTAATGCTGAAGAACTGTTTTCTTTTGCCTGCGCCATCCACACGGGCAGCTTCATAATATCCTGTATCAATAGCTTTCAGTCCTGACAGCAGAAACAGGCCAAAAAATCCCATGTCCTTCCAGACAGATGCCAGTACGATAGCCGGCATCGCCCATACCTCACTTGTCAGCCAGCTGGGGCCTTTTATCCCTACAATGGAAAGGAGCTGGTTAAAAATACCATACTGGGGGCTTAGTACCCATTTCCAGATCAGGCTGGCCGCCACCCAGGAGGTCAGCACAGGAATATAATACATTACCCTGAATACAGTGATTCCCTTCATATTTTTATTCAGAATCACAGCCACTCCAAGAGCCGCAATAAAAACAAGCGGAATATAAAGCACAATATAATAAAACGTATGCCCCAACACCTTCCAGAACTCTATGGCGCCAAGAATCTTTATATAGTTATCGAAACCGATAAAATGGCCGGACAGCGTCTTCCAGTTGAGTGAATCCAGCCCGTTCCAGTCCGTAAGGCTGATAACTACCGATATCACAATCGGAAGCAGACTGAAAACTATCATGCCCGTAAGGCTGGGAAGCATAAATGGAACTGACTGCAGCAGCGCTTTTTTCTGTCTTTTTTTTCTCATAATCCTTATCCTCTTGGCAGGACGGCTCCCTGCGCCAGATAGCCGCGGCGGCCTTCACCCTTTTCATCCCGTTGTCGGGACAGGGGCTTACCGGGCCGCCGCGTTCCTATTATTTCCCGGAATCAGTATTACTTAAGTGTAATCTGTGCCTCACATTCGCTCTGCGCCTGATCAAGTGCTTCCTTAACAGTAAGCTTTCCGGATGCCGCCATGGAAAGTTTATCCGTAATAATATCAGACATTAAAGAATAATCTTCAATAATAGGCGCAACTACAAGGTAGTTCAGGGAATCAAACACCGCCTGACGGTTTTCGGGAGGTGTAATCGCAAGATAACCTGAAAGCACTTCCTGATTGTTAACAGCAGGAAGATCCCAACCTGCTTCGATTCTTATCTGTGCAGCTTTATCACTTGATGCCAGCCAGTTGATCCATGCAGCTGCCGCTTCTTTTTTCTCACTCTTCTCATTCACTACAAGGGCATTGCTGAAAAAATGGGTTGCTTTCTGTGTTCCTCCGGGCTCCACACAGATATCCCATGCAAAATCACACCCTTCCGTAAAGGTTGAAAAAGCCCAGATACCGGTAGGAATCATTCCCAGACGGCCGCTTTGGAACAAATCCCAGTCACCCATTCCCCCCATTTGCTCTTCATTCGGCTGTACGTTACTCTCTGTCACCTTATTAATCATCATTTCTGCGGCTTTCAGGTTTTCTTCCGAATTAATTGTAAATGCGGATTTATCCTCGCTCAGGATGCTGCCGCCGTACTGTGCTGCGACCTTGAAAAATTCATTGAAGGTAATCGGCTGATAAATACCATAAGTATTCTCATCCAAAGCTCTGATAGCTTTCGCAGCCTTCAGCGCATCATCCCAGGTCCAATCATCAGAAGGATAATCCTGCTTTGCCTGATCGAACAAATCCTTATTATAAATCAAAACAACATTAGAGAAATTACCGGGAACCCCATACTGTTTTCCATCCAAATTAAAAGCGCTCAGCGCTGTCTCATCATAACCTGCAGTATCTATTCCGGTTAACTCCGCCAATGCTCCTTTATTTGCATAGGCAGCAAAATTCTCAATATTCAGTTCATAACAATCCGGCGCTGTCCCTCCTGCCACACGGGTCTGCATCTGGGTAAAATAATCATCATAGCCAATTGTCTCAATCTGCACAGTAATATTAGGGAACTCCTCATGAAAGGCATCATACATTTTCTGAAGCGTTTCCTCATTGCTGCCGGAAGCATTAAAATTAGCATATGTAATAGTCACTTCCTCCCGGGAATCTCCCTGCGAAGTAATGTCCACCGTCTCAGCCTCCGGCTGCGCTGTCTCTGTCTTTGCAGCCGTCTCCTGTGCCGCCGGGCTCTCTGCCGTTGTTTCAGCATTGCCGCAGCCTGCAAACATTACGAGCATAGATGCACTCACTGCCATTGCCAGTAACTTTTTGATATTTCTCTTCATTTTTTCTCCCTTCTGTACGCTCCGGCGCACATTCCAATCATATAATGAAAATCTGATGTTTCAGCCTGCTCAACTTAAAATTGAACCAGTTAACTTTGCGTAAAATTATGTTTCCTGAATTTTTTCCCAGGTAATCTGCCTTTCCCCCATTCCTTCTATGGTAACTCCCTGCCTGTCCCAGCAAATGTTAATTTCTCCTGCTTCATCCCAAAAATGTTCTTCCCCCGAATTACCGGCCAACATAAAATGCAAATCCACTGTTTTTCCGGTTTCATTCCCCGTATCCGCTGCCAGCCCTTCCCGTGCTCCGCCCTTCAATGCCAGTGCACAACCGGACCGGAGGTAAACCGGAAATCTTTCTTCAGATATAATATGACGGCTTCCTTCATATTTTCTATGAGTAAACAAACCATACCAGTTTCCTTCCGGAAGCCATATCTGTCGTTTATACTGTTCTTCTTCCAATAACGGAGCTACCAGCAGGCTTTTACCCAGCAGATATTCATCCTCCGTACATACTGCCTCTCTATCCTCCGGCCATTCATAGATCAATGGGCGCATCATCGGCCTGTATTCTCTGCAGCACAGAATAGCCGTGCTGTAAAGATAAGGCAGAAGATTCATGCGCAGTCTGTGCCAGAATCTCATTTCATTCACAAATTCAGGACATCCCCATGCTCTGGCAATATTCCACGGGCTTCTCTCATTATTTCCTTCCATCCCCGGCATTAAATCCCGAAACTGCCCTCCGTCCGGTTCGGAATGCCACTGCATCACAGGCGCAAAGCAGGAAAACTGCGTTGCCCTTCGGTATAAATCCGGCGTGGGAAGTTCTCCGGCAAAGCCTGCAATATCAAAACTCCAGAACGGAATCCCTGTCATTGCCGCTGACAATCCTGCCTGAAGGACACTGTACAGCTCCCCATTTTCCGACTGCTGATCTCCTCCCCAGTGAATTGGAGTTCTGTGAGCGCCGGCAAAGCCTGCTCTGGAAAAAAGCACCTTGTCCTTTCTTAAGAATTCTGTATAGGCCTCCGTATAAGTCTGGGCGTAGCTGTTTTGTGCCTCTGCTCCACTCAATTGCCGACAGAAAACCAGGTCATCTTCATGAATGAATTCACCGCCATCTGTCTTAAATCCATCCACACCCATATCCAGCAGATATCGGCGTTTTTCAAACCATGTATTTTTACTCTCCGGATTCGTAAAGTCCGGTATCAATGATCCTGAAAACCAGAAGCCTTCCGGAATCTCATAAGGACTCCCGTCCTTTCTAAACACACACAAACCCCGATGCAGAGCATCCTCTTTATCCAGCTCTAACTGTCTGCAGCTGACTTCCTCCGCTGCCTGCTTTTTATAGACAGGAATCTGCCAGAGAACAAGGTGGATACCTCTTTCATGCAGCGTGTCAATCATTTTCCGTGGATCCGGCCACATACTGCTTTTTGTAAAATCAAATTCTTTAGCCTCATGTGCCTTGCCTCCCTCCTTAGGTTCATAACCTGCACCATTCCAGATATAAAATGTGGCCTCATCGCTCCATGCCTCCAACACCAGGACACTGGCAGGAAAATGATATTCATCCATCAGCCGCAGCTGCTCCTCCACCGCTTTCTGCGTATTCCAGTGGTTTGCTGAAACCCAAATGCCAAAGCTGTATTTCGGAGGCAGCTTGGCCGGCCCGAAGCATTTCATATACCCCGCAATAATTTCCGACGGCGTACCTGTAAACACATGTACCATGGCATCTGAAGGAAATATGCATTCAATTCTGGCTTCAAAATTAAATTCTGTCTTTTCCCTCGTCTCTACATATATGCCAAGACCTGTATCCGTTACAAAAAAAGGTGCTGACAGATAGGTATTTTCTCCCTGATGGCAAAATTTCTCCGTCACCTGGTTTACGGCCTTCTTCCCTTTTTGGTTCAGTCCGTTATATTTTTCTCCCATGCCATAAGCTCCTGCATACGGGATTTCTATATACAGATGATCCCCGCTGCCGCCGCATTTTCTTTGCAGCACAGCCTTATGGCCTCCTCTTAACTCCAGTTCCCATATGCAGGGTCCTGTCTCCATAATTCTTTCTTCCATAACTCCTTCTCCACTAATCATTCCCTTCCAACTAACGTCTTTTTTCAGGTTCCATCCTCTTTACGCTCGCACGCTCTACCAGGCGCACCGGAAGTACCTCCTCCACCTTTGCCATATTCGGATCCGCCATATTCTGTACCAGAAGGCTGACTGCCCGCTCCCCCTTCAGGGATATATGCTGCTTGATTGTTGTAAGGCCAGGCGTAAGATATGCGGATATATCCAAATCGTCAAATCCGATAATGGATATATCCTCCGGCACCCTGATTCCCATCTCATAAAAACCTTTTATCAGTCCTATGGCAAAAATATCAGCTGTTGCCACTACCGCAGTTACATCCACTTTCCCCCGGGCAATCCGTCCGGCAATATCAACACCGCTGTCATAATCTACATTTCCTTCAAAAACGTATTCCGGACGATAAGGAATTCCAAAATCGGCAAGTGCCTCCTGATAGCCTTTGAAACGCTTATTCATTACCCCATCCTCATGCAGGATGCCGGAAACTAGTGCGATCTTCCTGTGTCCTGCCTCCAGTACATATCTGGCAGCCATATAAGAACTCTTCTGGTCATCAATACGGATCTCATGAAACCAGTCATACTTACAGTAACTGTCCACCAGCACTACCGGAACATCCAGCTGATTAAGCTGACTTAAAAACTCATTCTGATAGGTTCCAATAATAATTACTCCATCCAGATTACGTTCCCGAATCAGATTCAGATAATCCTCTGTCACATCCGTTGCTGATATCAGTACATGATAACCATTCTGTCTGGCGTGAAATTCTATGCTCCCCAGAATTTCACTGTAAAAATTATTGCGGAACATCAGCGTGCTTCCCGGCTCTGTCTGGGGAACCACCACACCAATAAGCTTTGTATCTTTAATGGAAAGTCCCCGTGCATTCAGATCCGGCACATACTCCATACGGCGTATTACATCCAGCACCACATCTCTTGTCTGTTCTGAAACTTTCTTCTTCCCGTTTAATACATAAGATACCGTTGCAGCCGATACGCCCGCCGCCGCAGCCACATCGCGGATTGTCGCTTTTTCTTTCATAAATATATCCTCTTGAGGTTCCTGTTTCCGGATTATTATTCAAATGCATTTTTAACCGGTTAACTAGGTTAAGCGGTTAACTAGATTATAGAACAATTATGCGCATATTGTCAATATACTTCTTTATAATTATATTTTTATATAAATTATGTACAATTACTAATTTCAAATATCTAAATTATGCCTATTATTTTAGTGTATTATTACACCTCATAAAAAAAGAAACAAGACCGGAATTATGCACAACACCAAGTTGCATACACACCACCAGTCCTGTTTCTCCTAAAACAATAATATAGAAATAGCCCTTCAATTTTCTTCAACACACAAAACATGCCGAACCGACTGACTAATTACGAATGATCTTCTTATAGAAATCAACCCCCATGGGAAGCGCTCCGATATAAATATTTTCATTTACCCCATGAATGCTTTCATACTGCTGCTTATTAATATAAAGCGGCGCAAAACGGATGCAGTTATCACAAATATCCTTATAATATTTGGCATCGGTTCCCCCGGTCATTACATAAGGGCTGACGCCGACTCCCGGATAAATTTCATGGATGGCCTGTTCCACCTTCTTAAAGGCATCGCCTTCATAATTTACCACAGGGCAGGGGTAGTCCTTGTAAATGACCTCGGTTTCCAAGTCATATCGTTTTGCTTTTTCACTGATTAATTCAATGCTCTCATCCGTAGACTGGTGCGGTATAAAACGCAGGTTTGCCGTAACAAAAGCTTCCTGCGGCAGCACATTCAGCCCATCCGCCCCTTTTGCCATAGTGAAAGCAATGGTGGTATGCAGCATGGCCGCGCCCGGAGGGCTGATAACGGGCATCAGCTTCTTCAGAAGCGGTTTAAACAGCCACAGGTTGGAAAATACAAGCTTCATCCCGAAATTCATATTGGGTGTAACGCGGCGGAACATTTCCAGCACAGTCGGATTGAATTCACTGGTGAAGGGATCCTGCTTCTCCACATCCGTAATGAATTTCCCAAGACGGACCAGCGGCGTATTTTTATCGGGAGCGCTGGCATGGCCGCCTTTGCCTTTTGCAATAAACTTCAGATCTCCGTAGCCCTTTTCCAGGACGCCTACCATCGCATACGTTCCCTTTACGCCGCCGATTGGCTCCTCCATAATCATGCCGCCTTCATCGATCAGCAGGGAAAGCTTTATGCCCTGATTTTTCAGGTATTCCACGGTAAGGGGCGCGCCTTCGCCGCTGAACTCCTCCGTACAGCTGCTGGCAATATATACGTCCCCCTCAGGCTGGAAGCCTTCCGAAATCAGCTCCTCCACCGAACGGAAAATGCAGTACAGGCTGCCCTTTGTATCCACAGTACCGCGCCCCCAGAGCTTTCCCTCCCCGTCAATATAACCGCTGAAGGGTTCATGCTCCCAGCTGCCGTTGGCCTCCACCACGTCCTGATGGCTCATAAGAAGGATCGGCTCCGCCTTTCCCTTCCCGCTCCATTTGAAAAGAAGACTGCCGTTGAAAACATGTTTTTCACAGGTTTTATGTACCAGTGGAAAAAGCTCCTCCAGGATTTCATGGAACTCATAATATTTGGTTTTGTCTGAATCAAAACGGCTGGAAACGGTTTCCTTCTGAATCATTTTCGCAAGCTGTGATCCGTACTCCTGCGCCCTTGGCCCCTTGTCCAGCTCCACAATGGCGTTCATGGCCTCTGTGGGCTGCCTGCTGCACGTCCTCACCACAAGAATAGCGGCGAGCACCAGAATAATAATAAAAATCCCCAGTAATATGCTTCCTGTCATATACTTCTCCCTCCTTTTTTTACAGCTTCCGTTTTGCCTCCGGCTGTTACGGTTCCAAACGGACACAACCCTCAGCTGTTGCTTACAGCTTTCCTTTCCTGAACAGAATCCACCCAATCAGCAGTGCCATCCCGCCTGCCGGAATCATCAGAAGGCTGGTCTGGGAAATGGCTGCGGGCACCAGTACACACAGCAGTGTCATGGACAGTACCGGAATGGCCGCAATTTTCGGGCTCTTCATAAAATATTTCAGTCCCAGCGCACCGAACAGGGCGGGCACTACATTGTCAAAAGCCGGCACAAGCACGGGATTTTCCAGTACCGGGCGGAGCGGAATCATCAAAATGACTCCCGCTACGATAACCAGTGTGGTAACGATGGCGCTGGTTGCCACGCTGATGGTGGAAATAATCTCATTTTCCGGTGTCCCCACCTTTGTTTTGGCGATATCCCTGGCATTCATTGCGCAGGGGATCTTCATATTCGTCACATTTCCCGTGATAAAGGCCAAGTAGCTGCCGCCAACGCCAAGCATGGGAGTATATACCAGAAATTCCACAATGGCTACCGGGATATAGATGATCCCCACCTTGGCAAAGCCTACCAGAAAACCCTTCAGGCTGGGTGTTACTCCATTGATTGCCCCGATAACAAAGGGTACGCCCACCAGCAGGATAATACTCACGATCAGCATACATCTGCCGATGCGGTGAAGTCCCTTGTTAAAATCCTCCAGAAAGGCCTGCTTCTGTACTTCGCTGCCCTGTGGCTGCTGCATCTTTTTTTCTTCCATTCTTTTCACTCCTCCCTAAACCAGGCTCATGATTACAGCAGCGGCCATACCCGCCAGCATGCTCACCGCCATGCTGAAGTTATCCAGCACGGCCATGCCCTTTTTGTTGGTGAAATATTCAAATACTGCCATAAACGCTGCAGATACGGCGGCAACAGCAAGTGGTACATAATTTCCGCTGCTCGTCAGCGTGCCCACATAAGAGCCGATATAAGCGCCGCACAGCCCTACAAACATACAGGTGGTTGCATGGTCGCCGAAGCCGGGCTTGCCTTCCGTTTTTGCCTTGGGGGCCTTCTGGATTTTGCCCAGATATTTTTTCAGGAAAAGGATGCAGCAGATGACGCCGCCCAGAATCCCAATCGTCATTACCAGAGAAATGGTTACAAAAGCTGACATGCTCATTTCGGAAAGCTTCAGACCGGACAGGCCGATGCTCTGCGCCGCGATTTCAGCGACGTTAAGCTCATACTGGAGCGCTCCGATAACGGACAGGCGCAGCCAGGAAAAGGGCACTCCCAGCGTTCCGCTCAGGGCGATGACGCCCAGAAGGATGCTGATGCTGGGCAGTATGGTAAAGGTAGCGCTGGAAATAATCGCTCTTTTGAGCACCTTTTTATCCATTCCTATCGCCAGGCCCGCCCGGTAGCTCTTTATCAGATAAACAAAACACATTATCGTAATAAAAAGAAGGACGCCGGCAACCAACAGGTAAAAGAACCCGGAATTTACACTTGCTATATATTCGTTGTTCATAAATACGTTCTCCTTATGGGAAGCAGGCTGCATTACCGGCGCTGCTCTTTTTTCAGAGAAAAGGGGCGCCTGTATGGCACCCCTCATTCTCATCAGATCATGATGCTCATTTTACGAGTCTGACTGTTTCACGGGCGATGGCCAGCTCTTCGTTGGTGGGAACCACCATGGTAACCACTGCGCCGCCTTCGTCGGAAAGGATGATTTCCTCGCCCCGTACTTTATTTCTTTCCGGATCGATGTTGGTGCCGAGATAACCGATGTATTCTCCGATCATGGCACGAACCTCCGCATTGTTCTCACCTACACCGGCTGTAAATACGATAACATCCACGCCGTTCATGGCCGCTGCATAGGCGCCGATATATTTGCCTACACGGTAGGCATAGGCCTCCAGCGCATGCTTTGCCTGCTCATTTCCCGACTCAGAAGCCTGGACCAGGTCACGGAAGTCACTGGAATATCCGTCGGAAAGCCCAAGCACGCCCGATTTTTTATTGCATACATCGATCACCTGGGAGGCTGTCATACCTTCCTTTTCCGCCAGGAAGGAAATGATGGCGGGATCTAGGTCGCCGCTGCGGGTGCCCATAATCAGGCCCTCCAGCGGTGTCAGTCCCATGGAGGTATCCACGGATTCCCCGTATTTTACAGCGGATACGGATGCTCCGTTGCCTAAGTGGCAAACGATGATTTTCAGATCCTTTCTGTCTTTTCCCAGTATTTCGGCAGCTCTTTTTGATACAAAATCGTGGCTGGTCCCATGGAAGCCATAGCGTCTGATTTTATATTTCTTATAATAATCGTAGGGCAGGCCGTACAGGTATGCTTTTTCCGGCATGGTCTGATGGAAGGCTGTGTCAAATACCGCGACCATCGGCACACCCGGCATAATTACCTGGCAGGATCTCACGCCGATAAGGTTGGCCGGGTTATGTAACGGCGCCAGATCATTGCAGTCCTCTATGGCCTTAATTACTTCATCATTGATGATCACGGAACCGGAGAAATTCTCTCCTCCATGCACCATACGGTGCCCTACGGCATCTATTTCCGTCAGGGAACGGATGACTCCCACCTTCTCGTCCGTAAGCTTACTGATAACCAGCTTGACCGCCGCTGTATGATCAGGCATTGCCGCCTCTTCCTTCACCTTTTCCCCGCCGGCCGGCTGATGGGCGATGTTGCTGCCATCTATGCCGATTCTCTCACATAACCCCTTCGCAAGCACCTCTTCCCTGTCGCTGTCAATCAGCTGATATTTCAGGGAAGAACTGCCGCAGTTAATAACCAAAACCTTCATCTTCCAATTTCCTCCTACAGATTATTTCCGCGGACAACGAGTCAAACGGATGCACTCGCAGAGAACCGAAGGTTCTCTTGTCCATTTGGCGACTTGACTTCCGCCGGCCCTTGGGCCTGCCTTTGGCTCGAGCCTATGAGAATATTCTATCATACTTTTTTCTGGATGGGAATTATTTCAAACTTATCCCATTACATTATACTTCGGTGCTTCACCAAAGTAAACAGCGGCAAATTTCAGACTGAAAAAGCCGAAGGATGGAATTACCTTTTTCCTTCCTCCAGCTTTTATCATATAATGCAGCCTATGGCTGCCTTTATTTATTCAAATTCGGAAATCAATATGCTCTTCCCCAGTAAACCATCCTTTTGGCCGGTTTTCCGCAGCAGACACATGTATGGGAAATCTGCTCCTGTTCAAAGGGCATACAGCGGCTGGTTGCTGCGAATTTTTCCTTAATGGTATCCTCGCAGGCCTGGTCGCCGCACCACATGGCCTTTACGAAGCCGGGCTTGCTGTTCAGTATTTCCTCCAGCTCCTCCATATTCCGCGCCGTATAGGTATGGGAATCCCTGTGGGCGCGGGCGCGTTCCAGCATATCCTTCTGAATCTGCTCCAGAAGCTCTCCTGCCTTTACTTCCAGCTCATCCAGGGCAACCTCAATCTTTTCCCTGGTATCCCTGCGGCAGATGACGCACTTTCCTGCTTCAATATCCTTGGGGCCGATTTCCACACGGATCGGGATGCCACGCATTTCCTGCTCGGAGAACTTCCATCCGGGGCTCTTATCGGAATCATCCACCTTTACGCGGAAGTTGCCCAGTCTGTCCCTGAGCTGGTAAGCAGTATCCAGAACGCCTTCCTTCTTCTGCTGGATAGGGATGATCATGATCTGGGTGGGCGCTACTTTGGGCGGCAGTACCAGTCCGGAATTGTCACCGTGTACCATGATGATCGCGCCAATCAGGCGAGTGGTCATTCCCCAGGAGGTCTGGTAAACGTATTTCAATGTATTGTCTCTGTCCGTAAACTGGATGCCGAATGCTTTCGCAAAGCCGTCTCCGAAATTATGGCTTGTCCCTGACTGCAAAGCTTTTCCGTCATGCATCAGCGCTTCGATAGTGTAGGTGGATTCTGCACCTGCGAATTTTTCCTTATCCGTCTTACGTCCTTTAATTACGGGCATGGCCAGAACCTGCTCGCAGAAGTCCGCATAAATGTTCAGCATCTGAATCGTGCGCTCCTCCGCTTCCTCCATAGTGGCATGGGCGGTATGTCCCTCCTGCCAGAGGAATTCGCGGGAACGCAGGAACGGCCTGGTTTCCTTCTCCCAGCGGACAACGGAGCACCACTGGTTATATACCTTCGGGAGATCTCTATAGGAATGAATGTCATTTTTATAAAAATCACAGAAAAGGGTTTCTGAGGTGGGACGCACGCACAGGCGCTCCTGCAGCGGCTGAAGCCCTCCGTGGGTTACCCATGCCACCTCGGGCGCAAAGCCCTCCACATGATCCTTTTCCTTCTGCAGCAGGCTTTCCGGTATGAACATGGGAAGATATACGTTCTCCACGCCGGTTGCCTTAAATCTCTCATCCAGCTGCTTCTGGATCAGCTCCCAGATAGCGTAGCCTGCCGGTTTGATAACCATGCAGCCCTTTACGCTGGTATAGTCGATCAGCTCCGCTTTCTTTACTACGTCGGTGTACCATTGGGCAAAATCTTCATCCATGGAAGTTATTGCTTCCACCAGTTTCTTGTCAGCCATTTCTTCTTCTCCTTTTCTTACAATTGCATTTGCTTTTACGGTTCAGTTCCTTCACAGCATGCATTCCGGCGCCTGTCCGGATTCTGCCGTCAAAAAAACCGCCGTTTTCCATCCCCGCCCAGATTCCCAAAACCTGGACAAAGGGACCGGAAAACCGGCGGTACCACCCTGTTTAATACGCCTTCGCGTATTCTCTCAACTGCTCCGTTAACGCCGGATTTACGTTATGCTTGGGGAAAGCATATGCCCAAAATGTAACTGTCCGTTTCCCACACAGTCACTTAAAAACAACTCTTCACGGCATGTCTTTCTTTCGCATAAGGCTCCGAGGCCGGTTGGGCCGCCGCTTTACAAAAACCTTCCACCTGTGGTTTTCTCTCTGCTGAAAAGCTTACAGCTTACTTTTCCTCTTCTTTGCCAAATCTGTATACGTATTGATATTAGGCGAAATGCTGGGTTTTGTCAAGCATTTAGGGTATTTTCAATCTTGCATTGTAACAGTTCAGGTTACTGTTCACTCAGTACTGTGCATTTACTGCACAGTACGTAAGAAAGTGATTC
>OLQH01000747.1_pt1 | contig 32178 bp, 31 predicted proteins | sample 1672671 | NCBI WGS metagenome assembly OLQH01 (sample SAMEA3136712, study PRJEB25190) | human gut metagenome
CCAAGGAGGCAGAGAAGCCAAAGGACAGACGGTATAACGAAAGCAGGTGATACAGTGCTGCATATAGCAATTTGTGATGATGAAAAAGACTTTGTTCAGTATTTGACCGACTTACTGAACCAATACAGCAAGGAAACAGGCCGGAACATAAAGATTATCCCGTACTATGACGGTATGGAGCTGATCGAGAAATACGATCCAACCATAGACCTGATTTTCCTTGATATTCAAATGAAGATGGTAGACGGACTTCATGCTGCCGAGCGCATCCGGCAGATGAACGAAACCGTGGGTATTATTTTCCTGACTACTCTTACACAGTATGGGCTTGAGGGATATAAATACCATGCGACGAACTACATCATTAAGCCCATGAAATATGCCCGGCTCAAATCAGAAATGGACAAATTCGTGGAGCGCAGCCAGAAAGAAGATATCCCCTCTCTGGTGATTACCAATGATACCGGCAAATATAAGGTGCCGCTGAAATCCATTCGATACGTTGAAACCTATAACCGCAATCTGATGTTCCATACCGAGCAGGAAAATATTATCTGCTATAAGAGCATGAAAGAGGTGGAACGGGAACTTTGCGACAAAGACTTTGTGCGCTGCCATACCAGCTATATTGTCAATCTGTTCTATGTGAAAGGCATCAAGAAGCTGGATATTGAATTGATTACAGGTGAGGTCATTCCCATCAGCCAGCCCAAACGGAAAGAATTTATGGAACGGCTGACGGACTATTGGGGGGATTTCTTATGATGCGCTTTTTTGAAATTCTCTCTTTTCTATTGGCATGGGGATATACAGCGGTTTTCTTTCTTATTCTGAAATCCTTTCTTCCTCTCCGCAAAAATGTGGTGCTGAAAGTTATAGCGTTTCTGGTTTGTGGCTATTTGGCTGATTCTATTATCTATTCCAATGATGCCGGAAGTCTGTTCGGTACGATGTTGTTGTTTTTTCTCTATGTTCTGCTGTTTTATCGTGGGACATTCATGGAGAAATTATCGGTCATGCTTGTTTTTTATCCATCACTCATTGCCATTAACTACTTAATGCTTGACACCGGGGGCCGATTATTCAAAATCATAACCCAAGCAAGTTATGAGGAGACTTTGCAATCCCCAACACTAATGCTCATCGGTGCAGCTATTCATACAGTGTCACTTTTACTGCGCTTACTGTTCTGGATCGGCGCGTGGTTGGTTTTGCGGAGGTTTTTGGGAAAAATTCCGTCCCATCTTAACATAAAGACATGGTTGATTATTGATATGCTGATTCTTGCCTCATTTGAGGCAATCTCCACCATTATCTACTTTATGCCGGAAAATACTGCGATTGTTTATCCCATCTGTTGGGCTTCTATTTTTTCCAGTTTCGGGTGTATGTATCTAGCGGCCTATATCTATGATTCCATGCAGACGGCATACCAAGTACAGCAGATGGAAACACAGCGGGATTATTACAAAGAGCGCATTGCCGAAGAAGAACGTGTCCGCTCCATCTACCACGACCTGAAAAACCACCTGCTTGTCATGGAAAGCAGGCAGAATACAGCAGAAACCCGGCAGATGGCCGAAACACTCCGCTCTCAAATTGCAGACTATGAGGACTATGTGCATACAGGAAACGAGTTCCTTGACATCATTCTAAAGGATAAGGCAGCAAAAGCCCGCGAAAAGCAGATTGATTTCTCGGCTTTGGTTGATTTCAAGGGTGTGGACTTCATAGAACCGTTGGACATCAGCACCATATTTGGCAATGCCATTGACAACGCTATGGAGGCCAGCGAACGGTTGCCGGAAGATCAACGATTGGTTACTGTCAAGGCCGAGCGTGTTCGGGATATGCTGATTATCACGGTGGAAAACAACACCTTACCGGGAACACAGCCAGCCGATGGAACCACAAAGAAAGATCGTTTCGTACATGGCTTTGGTATTCCCAATATCAAAAAAGCCGTTGAAAAATATGACGGACAGTGCAGCTTCCGTCAGGAGGATGGAACTTACCTTTTGAAAATTCTGATCCCAATTCCTTAACGGATCGACGCCGCTTCTTCACGAAGCGGCGTTTCTTTTTGTGCAGACTTAGTTTTTTCATTGTAGATGTTAGTTTACGCATTTTCCATTGTGCCTTTCTTTTGCCCGGATATAATGAAGAAAAAACACAAAAAAGCAAAGAGAGGTTATAGAACATGAGTATTTTAAGCACCAAACAACTGACAAAGCAATACTGCACCGAGCCGAATATTGTTAAGGCGCTGGACGGCGTAAACATTTCGATTGAACCGGGCGAGTTTGTTGCCATCATCGGCACATCCGGCAGCGGCAAGTCAACCCTGTTGAATATGCTGGGGGGATTAGACCGCCCCACTTCCGGCTCTGTCAGGGTAGATAATTACGAGCTGGGCAAGCTGAAAGACGAGGACTTGACTGTGTTCCGCCGCCAGCGGATCGGTTTTATCTTTCAGAACTACAATCTGGTTCCCATCTTGAATGTGTATGAAAATATCGTAATGCCCATCCAGCTTGACGGGAAAAAGCCGGATCAAAAATTTATCAAAGAGATCGTGGCTTTGCTGGGACTGGAAAAGAAGCTCTACAATATGCCCAATACACTGTCCGGCGGCCAGCAGCAGCGCGTCGCCATTGCCAGAGCTTTAGCAAGCAAACCGGCGATCATCCTTGCCGACGAGCCGACCGGCAATCTGGACAGCAAGACCAGTGATGAAGTGATCAAGCTTTTGAAAGTCACCAGTCAGAAATTTCATCAGACCATTGTAATGATTACCCATAACCCGGAAATTGCAGCGCAGGCAGATCGTACCATTCATATCGAAGATGGCCGGATTGCAGAGTAAGGCGGTGATACCATGAAAAGACAAAAATCAATGATACGCATATTGACAAACCGCAGTTTCAAGGCAAACAAAACGCGCAATCTGGTTGCCATCTTTGCCATTGTTCTGACAACGGTAATGTTTACATCCCTGTTTGTCCTATCGCAGAGCATGGTTGAAAACCTGCGGAACATGAATTTTCAGCAGGCCGGATATAACAGCCATTTGAGTTCCGGCATCATGACGGACGCGGATGTGGAGAAGATCACCACCCATGAAGCTGTCCGGGACTTTGGCAAAAGCATTGTGGTTGGAATTGCTGAAAACAAGGAGTTGACCGGGCGGCAGGTAGAAATCCGCTATGCGGACGAAAACTATGCCCGTTCCAGCTTTTCCTATCCCACCGAGGGAACCATGCCGGTGCAGGAAAACGAGATTGCTTTGGACACCATTACCCTTGATAAAATGGGGCTGCCTTATGAATTGGGGCAGAAAATCACCCTGCAATGGCGTAAGGACTTAAACGGTGAAGAAATCACCACCAGTATATTCACCCTCTCCGGCTATTGGAATGGAAATTCTGCTGCTATGGCAAGTATGGCATGGGTTTCCGAAGCCTTTGTTCAAAGCCAGTGTGCAGGTATCGACCAAGTGGAACAGTTGGCAAACGGGCAGGTATTAGGAACGGTGATGCTCCATATCGACCTATACAGCGACAGCAATTTGGAAGGGGCGGCGGAACAGATTTTAGCCGACACCGGCCTTTCCAATGTGTCCCTTTCTCCCAATGCCGCTTATGATTCCACAATGAACCAGAATATCAACCGTGAAGTTCTGCCGATGGCAATTTGCATGGTTCTGGTATTTGCAAGCGGTTATCTGATTATCTATAACATCTTTCAGATCTCCGTTGCCAGTGACATCCGCTTTTATGGCCGACTGAAAACTTTGGGGACAACCAAAAGACAGTTAAAGAAGATGATTTACGGACAGGCCAACCGCCTGTCGCTGATTGGTATTCCTATCGGGCTTGTGATCGGGTATCTGCTGGGGGCTGTGCTGGTGCCGGTAATGATAACCGGGACAACGGGAGAAGCCAAAACAGCGGTCAATCCCTATATCTTCATCGGCTCTGCGCTGTTTGCCTATTTGACGGTTCTGATCTCCTGCATGAAGCCTGCGAAAATCGCCGGTAAGGTTTCCCCAATGGAAGCTCTGCGCTACACCGACACCGGAACGAACAGCAAACGGAAAACAAAGAAAAGCACCGGCGGCGCAAGCATCCCGAAGATGGCTCTGGCTAACTTAGGCCGGAACAAAAAGCGTACCATTACGGTAATCTGCTCCCTGACGCTGGGGCTTGTGTTGCTTTCATGTGTCTATGCGAAAAATGCCAGCTTCGATATTGATAAGTACATGAGCCAGACAGTTATTAGTGATTTTGAGGTAGAGGACAGTTCGATTTCTTCCACCTTTGGCACCTATAATCCCTATGGCACCACCATTTCCCCGGAGCTGGTACAGAACATTGAGGGACTTTCCGGGCTGGAAGCAACAGGGCGTTTGTATTCGCAGGTATTTACACATAAAATCGGGGCGTCTGCTCTTGAAAATATCCAGACCTACTATAACGCTGATGACCGGCTGACCTATATTGAAGCAACGGATGCAGGGCTGGCAGAAGCCTATCACGACATGATCGACAGCGGCGAATGTACTTCCATTCTATACGGCATTGACGGCCTGATTCTGGACACCTTTGCACAGGACGGCAGGATGTTGGATGGCACCTTTGACAAAGGGAAATTCTTGTCCGGGGGCTATGTAGTGATGGAAGCGGCTACCGGTGCAGAGGACAGTGGGAAAGAAACACAGCCGACTTATTCTGTTGGTGATACGGTAGAGTTGAACGGCCAGCAATACGAGGTTATGGCGATTGTGGCGGATATTCCCACCATTACCGAGGGCGTAAACAGCAGCACACAAGATTTCCTTTCTTTCTATCTTCCTGCCGATACATTCCGGGCCATGTACCCGGATAACACTCTGCGGAAGCTGTTCTTTGATGTAGTCGAGGAATACCAGCCGCAGGCGGAAGAAATGCTGATCCAATATCAACAAGACGTGGACAAGAGCCTGAATTATACTGCGAAATCCACTTTGATTGAGCATTATCAGGAACAGACACGGGCGAACACTGTGATGGGCTTTGCAATCAGCCTTATCATTGCTTTTGTGGGTATTCTGAATTTCGTCAATTCGATGGTAACAGCGATTGTTTCCCGCCAGAAAGAATTTGCCATGATCCAGAGCATCGGCATGACAAAACGGCAGCTCCGGCGTATGCTGATCGACGAGGGCTTGTATTACGCGGGAAGCACTTTGTTGGCAGCTTATGTATTAGGCACTGTGGCAGTAGCTGTTGGTGTCCGTATGATGGTAGCCGGTGACTGGACGGCAACATTCCACTTTACACTATTGCCGCTGGGAATCTGTACGCCGATTTTGATTGCGTTTGCAATCGTTATTCCATATATCTGCTTTAAGAATTTGGAGAAGCAAAGTATCGTGGAAAGACTGCGGGCAACTGATTGATGTATTCTAACATACGGCCAGTGTCGGTTACACTGGCCGTATGAAAAAGGGACCTAAAATGAAAGAGTACACGCTAATTATCAAGGGAGAAATGGATTTTATCATCTTATCTCCGCAGGTGCTTTCTTCCCTGATTACTCAAATTCATAACAGCCCGGAGCGAAAAGTTGTGGTAAGTATTGAGAGCATCATGCCACCAAAGTTTACCGACTATCTGCTTCGGGTAATCAATAGCAACCGCTTTAGCAATGAACGGTTCCGCTACCGTTGTACGAAGCGGCTGCATGGCAAAAGATGCGGACATGATCTTGTCGGAGTTCATATTGCTGGGGATCGGCGGCAAGGAGCTGTCTGAAGAAAATGCTGCTCAAACAGCAAAGGCGTTGAACATCATCCAGCCTGATTTTATCCGTGTCCACGCCACGGGTATTAAGCTAGAGTCCAAGCTGGGCGAGTTTGTCAGGGATGGCTCGTTTACTCTGCAATCGGAGGAAGAAATCGTTATAGAGCAAAAGTTATTCTTGCAGCAGCTACATGAGATGGACAGTTACTATGTGAATGAACACATCGTCAATCTGCTTCTGGAGGTCAGGGGAAATCTGCGAACAGAGAAACAGGAAATGCTCTCTACGATTGACCGCTTTCTGACCCTGCCACCGGATGAAAGGCTTTTGTTTACTGTCGGCAGGCGGCTCAATATCTTCTTCCGCTTGGACGATCTGAAAAAGCCGAAGCTGCATCAAAAGGCCGGGGAAAGCCTGCAACAGATTTTAAGTAAGAATCCCCATGTTGACTTTGCCGCGCTGTGCAATTACGTCCGGCAGTCACAAATTTAGAGCAGAAAATATAAGCTGGGCATAGCCGTTTTTCGTCAGCTATGCCCAGCCTTTTATTTGCGACTTTGACAGCATGGCGGCTGAACATCCAGGCCGTCCAGATAGTTGTTTCCCCACTGGCACATTGCATCCAGAATAGGAACAATACTCTGTCCAAATGGGGTAAGAGAATATACCGTCTTGGGCGGCTTTTCTGGAATCACTTCACGATGAATCATGCCGTTGTTTTCCAGATCGTGAAGCTGCTGCGAAAGCATCTTCGGCGTGGCGTTTGAAATCAGCCGCTGTAACTCCATATAGTGTAATGGATGGTCAATCAGATGCCAGAGGATCAACGGCTTATACTTGCCGCCGATCAAAGACAGGGTTGCCTCAACTGGGCAGTTGAATTGATTTTTTTCACATTTCATAAAATGGCTCTCCTTTCCCGCAAGGTGCTATCTTTTTGGGAAGTATCTTCCGAAAAAGTGCATTCTTGCGGTTTTGTGTTCTAGTGCTACAATTAGGTCAATGGTTGATTTGATATGCTCAAAATAAAAATACTGAAAGGACTATATATTATGGATTTTATCACGATTGCAAAGCAGCGTATGTCGGTACGCGATTACAAGGAAACGAAGGTAGAACCTGAGAAGCTGGAGCAGATTCTGGAGGCTGCTCATGTGGCCCCGACCGCTGCCAACCTTCAGCCGATTCGCCTGATTGCCGTTCAGAGCGAGGAAGGTCTTGCGAAGATCAGTAAAGCGGCCAATATCTACGGTGCGCCCCTGGCTATTATTGTTTGCGCCGATCACGATAAGGCGTGGGTACGGCCTTTCGATCAGAAGCAGACCGGTGACATTGACGCCTCCATCCTGACCGACCACATGATGCTCCAGGCCACAGAGCTGGGCCTTGGAACGGTGTGGGTATGCTACTTCAAGCCCGATGTTCTGCGCAAGGAATTTGACCTCCCGGCCAACCTGGAGCCGGTCAACATTCTGGTTGTCGGCTATTCCGATGAAGGAACCGGCGACCCCAATCGCTTCAATAAGCAGCGCATCCCGATGAGCCAGCTGGTTTCCTACGAAACGCTGTAATTGAATACCCGCGCAGCCCCTGCAAAACAGCACAGGGGCTGCGTTTTTATCTTTCTGAAATATGAGCGTAGGTTTCTTCAAGAATCCACCGGATATGTTCGTCCTGCAAGGAATAAATCACGTTTTTCCCGGCCTTGCGTGATTGCACTAACCGGACAATCCAAAGCGCACGAAGCTGGTGGGATATGGCCGATTCTGTGACCTCCATCTTTTGTGCCAGTTCGCTGACGCAAGAATCTTTCTGCATCAGATACCAAAGTATCCGCATCCGTGTGTAATCGCCCATCGCTTTGTGAAGCTCGGTTAATTGTTCCAATTCGCCAGGGCTTGGAGCGGAAAAAGTTTTTTTCTCTGTTTCGTTCATGTATTTTTCTCCAATCTATAATGAAGCTGTTTGACAGACAAGAATTATGTCAGTATCATAGTCACAGGAAGGAGCTGATTTTTATGCCGCATTACAATCTACCCCATAACCACGGACAGAATATTGAAAAAGTCTTAAATAAGATGCCCTCTGCGGAAGGGTTTAAGGATATATCATTTTTATTTCAGCAGCTTGGCGATCCGACCCGGCTGCGGATTCTGTGGCTGCTGTGCCATTGTGAAGAATGTGTATGCAATCTCGCGGCGGCTGTGGATATGAGCGCCCCTGCTGTGTCACATCATCTGCGGATATTAAAAAAGAGCGGGATCATTTCAAGCCGCAGGGACGGAAAAGAAGTCTATTATTCGCTGTCGGACACGCCGCAGGCAAAGCTCCTGCATTATGCCATAGATGCGTTGTTTGAAGTATCATGCCCGACTGAACAATAAGGAAATGCGCCGCAGCGTGTGAAAGTTGCGGCGCATTTCTATTGCGCTTAACCCTGATTTGTGCTGCCCGCTGGCATATCCGGCAGCTTGACCCGCATGGCGCGGATGGCATTGAGAATCGCAATAATGGAAACGCCTACATCCGCGAACACCGCCGCCCACATATTTGCATAGCCTAGCGCACCTAAAATCAGAACCAGGAATTTCACGCCCAGGGCAAACACAATATTCTGATTTGCGATGCGGATAGTCTTACGGGCGATCTTCATAACAGCGGCAATTTTGGACGGTTCATCCGTCATAAGAACCACGTCAGCAGCTTCAATGGCCGCATCGGAACCCAAGCCGCCCATAGCAATACCGACATCGGCCCGCGCCAGTACGGGAGCGTCATTGATACCATCCCCAACAAAGGCCAACATACCTTTTTCGCTTTTCTGCTTCAGCAGGCTTTCCACGCGGTCAACCTTATCAGCGGGCAGCAGTTCAGTATAAACCTGATCCAGATGAAGCTGCCCTGCGACTTTCTTTCCAACGGCATCTGCATCGCCGGTCAGCATGACCGTTTTGCGGATACCGGCAGATTTCAGCAGCTTGATTGCGGCTGGAGCATCGGCCTTGATCTCGTCATCAATGATGATACATCCAGCGTATTTCCCGTCACAGGCCAGATAGACCACGGTGCCGACAGCTGAGGATGGCGTGTACTTAATATGCGCTTTCTCCATCAGCTTGGTGTTTCCGGCCAGAATCGTTTTCCCGTCAATCACGGCCTGCACGCCGTGACCGGCAATTTCCTGGACATCGGAAACTCGGCTGTTGTCGATTTTCTGTCCATAGGCGTTTTTAATAGAAAGAGAAATCGGGTGGTTGGAGTAGTCCTCAGCGTATGCGGCCAGCTCCAAAAGCTGCGCTTCCTTCATGCCGACAGGGTGGATCTCGCTGACCGCAAAGGAGCCTTTTGTCAGTGTGCCGGTCTTATCAAAGACCACGACCTCGGTATTTGCCAGGGCCTCCAGATAGTTGCTGCCCTTTACCAGAACGCCGATCTTGGACGCGCCGCCGATGCCTCCGAAGAAACTAAGCGGAATGGAGATGACCAGCGCACAGGGGCAGGAAATCACCAGGAAGGTCAAGGCCCGGTAAATCCAGGTGCTGAATGGCTGCTGGGTAATCAGCGGCGGCAGGATTGCCAGCGCCAGAGCAGCAAATACCACTACCGGGGTATAATACCTGGCAAAGCGTGTGATGAAATTCTCAATACGGCCCTTCTTATCGCTTGCGTTTTCCACAAGGTCAAGGATTTTGGCTACGGTGGATTCCCCAAATTCTTTTGTGGTCTGAATGTTCAGGATGCCGGTCTGGTTGATACAGCCGCTGATGACCTCCATTCCCGGCTCCACCTCGCGGGGCATGGATTCTCCGGTCAGGGCCGAAGTGTCCAGGGTGGAGAAGCCTTTGAGAATCGTACCGTCCAGCGGGATGCGCTCTCCCGGTTTCACAACAATGGTTTCTCCGATCTGAACCTCGTCCGGGTCAACCTGAACCAGTTTTCCGTCCCTTTCGATGTTAGCATAGTCCGGGCGAATGTCCATCAGGCTTGCGATAGATTTTCTGGACTTGGACACCGCATAGGACTGGAACCATTCGCCCACCTGGTAAAACAGCATAACGGCGACACCCTCGGAATGTTCGCCCAAAATGAGTGCGCCGATGGTGGCAATCGTCATCAGGAAATTTTCGTCAAACACCTGTCCATGCAGGATGTTCGTGATTGCCTTCCAGACAATATCCCAGCCGACAACCACATAGCAGACGAGAAAGACCGCCATCTCCGCCAATTCAGGGAGATGGAGCAAGCTGCCTGCAAGAAACAGCACCGCCGCCACGATAATGCGTGTGAGCAAGTGCCTTTGTTTTCGTGTCATAGTGTATTCTCCTTTCGTTGCAGCATAAAGCGTGTCACGCTTTTTCTGTCTATTGATGAAAAACACCGGCTACCTTGTGGCAGCCGGTGTCCAGCTTTTCATTACGCCTTAACAGTCACATCCGGCTCGATCTGCTTAATCAGCGTCTTTGCTTCGGCCAGAACAGCGTCAAACTGATCGTCCGGCGCTTCCAGAACCATCTTCTGACCCAGGAAGTTGACGGATACGCTGGTCACACCATCAATCTTCTTCACGGCGTTCTGGATTTTGTCAGCACAATGGCCGCAGTCCAGGTCAAGCAGTTTAATGGTCTTTTTCATTGAGAAAGCCCCCTTTCATTTTGGTATTTGGTTGGCTTGATATGGCTGAACAATTAAAAGATTGTTTAATCGTTCATGCTGCCAGTATATTCACGAAAACCCTCAAAGTCAATGGATTTGGGAGCGGTTCTGCCCTTTGGATTGGAGAACCTGCCGATTGGATTTCCAGCAAAAAACCTCATTTCTCTTTGGATAAAAAAAGCTCCACTTTGGAGCAGACAAAGGAGAAGCAGGATAAGTATAATGAAAAACGGTCAAAGACCTTGTGCGTAAACTTTATGTTCGGGGCTTTAGCATCTTTCCCCCAAGATGCCAAACGCCCCTTTTCATAACGGTATTTAGTTCCCTACGGGGGAGGGGTACTCGCACAAATCTTTATAAGAAAGAAGGGATGATTTTGCAAAAGGAGCAATTTGACATTACGGGTATGACTTGCTCGGCCTGCTCTACCAGAGTGGAAAAGAGCGTGGCAAAGCTACCTGGCATCAAAGAAGTGTCCGTCAACCTGTTAAAAAACAGCATGGTTGCTTCTTATGATGAATCCGTTTTGGATACGGCGGGAATCGTCCAGGCCGTTGAAAAGGCCGGTTATGGCGCGATTCCCAAAGCCTCCGCACAAAACAAGAGCCGCACGACCACACCGGCAGCAAAACCGGAGGTCAGTACGGCGCAGGTAGAATACAAGCAGATGAAACAGCGGCTGCTGCTTTCTGCCCTTTTTACGATCCCACTGTTTTATATTTCTATGGGTCACATGATGGGGTGGCCGATCCCCAGCTCCTTGCTGGGGATGGAAAATGCAATCAGCTTTGCATTTACCCAATTCCTGCTGCTGATCCCGGTGGTGTTCATCAACTTCAAATATTACCGGATGGGCTTCAAGACCCTGTTCCACGGCTCGCCTAACATGGATTCGCTGATTGCGATAGGCTCCAGCGCCGCAATCGTTTATGGCATTTACGCCATTTACAAAATCGGCATCGGATTCGGTCATGGGGATATGGCTACGGTTCACAGCTTTATGATGGATTTGTATTTTGAATCCGCAGGCATGATTCTGACCCTTATCACCTTGGGCAAAACCCTGGAGGCCCGCGCAAAGGGTAAGACTTCGGATGCAATTACAAAGCTGATGAATCTGGCTCCCAAAACAGCTACCGTGGAGCGGGATGGAAAAGAGCTTCAGGTGCCTGTGGAAGAAGTGCAGTTGGGCGAAACCCTGATTGTCAAGGCCGGTGAGTCTGTGCCGGTGGATGGTATTGTCATCGAGGGCTTTTCCTCCGTTGATGAATCTGCCCTGACCGGCGAGAGCATCCCCGTGGAGAAGCATATCGGGGACAAAGTGATCGGCGCGACCACAAGTAAGTCCGGCTATTTCAAGATGCAGGCCACCAAGGTGGGCGATGATACCACGCTGGCACAGATCGTCCGTCTGGTGGATGAAGCGACCAGCTCCAAGGCCCCTATTGCGAAACTGGCTGATAAGGTCAGCGGCGTGTTTGTTCCGGTGGTTATCAGCATCGCGCTGATTGCAGTCATTGTCTGGCTGCTGTTGGGATATGGCTTTGAATTTGCCCTATCTATCGGCATTTCTGTCCTGGTCATTTCCTGTCCCTGTGCGCTGGGCCTTGCAACGCCTACGGCCATTATGGTCGGAACCGGCAAGGGCGCAAGCAACGGTATCCTGATTAAATCGGCGGAGGCCCTGGAAACGGCCCATAACATTGATACGGTTGTGCTGGATAAGACCGGCACGATTACCCAGGGTACGCCCGTGGTGACAAATATGCTCTGCAAAGAGGGTGTTCCACAAAAGGAGATGCTGCAAATCGCTGCTTCGCTGGAAAAGCTGTCCGAGCATCCGCTGGCGGACGCGATTGTGGCAGAGGCCGAAAAAGCACAACTTTCCTTCCTCCCGGTGGATGATTTCAAGCAGATTCCCGGTCAGGGCCTTGTGGGTCAGATCGGAAACGAAACGTGCCTTGCCGGAAACCGCCGACTGATGGCGGCAAATGGCATCAATGGCGGCGCACTCCTTCAGTTGGGCGAGGAAATGGCGGTTGACGGGAAAACACCTCTGTTCTTTGCCCGTGGCGGTCAGCTTATTGGTGTCATTGCCGTGGCGGATGTAGTTAAGCCCACCAGCAAGCAGGCCATAGCGGAATTGACCGGCATGGGCATTGAGGTGGTCATGCTGACCGGCGACAATGCAAAGACCGCAGAAGCGATTCGGCGTCAGGTCGGCGTGGATCGTGTCGTGGCAGAGGTATTCCCCCAGGATAAGGAGAAGGAAATCCGCCGTTTGCAGAGCGTCGGTAAGAAGGTGGCGATGGTCGGTGACGGTATCAACGATGCTCCGGCCCTTGCCAGAGCGGATGTTGGTATCGCTATCGGGGCCGGAACGGATGTGGCGATTGAGTCAGCGGACATTGTTTTGATGAAAAGCGATCTGCTGGATGTGTCCACGGCAATCCAGCTTAGTAAGGCGGTTATCCGCAACATCAAGCAAAATCTGTTCTGGGCGTTTATCTACAACATCATCGGTATTCCGGTGGCGGCAGGCGTATTCTATCTTCCCTTTGCATGGAAGCTGAACCCCATGATCGGCGCTTTTGCTATGAGTTTCAGTTCGGTATTCGTGGTGTCCAATGCCCTGCGTCTGCGGTGGTTCAAGGCGAAGCATCAGGCCAATACAGAACGGGATTCAGTCCCTATGCATGAACAAACAACGATTAAACAAGAACGAAAAGGAGCAATTCACATGGAAAAAGTATTGAACATCGAAGGAATGGTTTGCGGAATGTGTGTAAAACACGTTGATAAGGCGCTGCGGGACATCCAGGGCATCAAGGATGTGGATGTTTCCCTGGAGAGTAAGTCGGCCCAGGTGCAGCTTGACCAGGATGTGCCGGATGCTGTGCTGAAAGCTGCTATCGAGGACGCTGGCTATCAGCTCGTCAGTATCCAGTAACGGGCCGTTTATGAAGGCCAAGAAAGGCGATATTGTTCACAAGCTAAAAATCGCCAGAGGACAGTTAGACGGTATCCTGCAAATGGTTGAGGAAAATCGCTATTGCGTGGATATTTCCAATCAGCTTCTTGCTACGCAGGCGTTATTAAAAAGCGCCAATCAGCAGATTTTGCAAGCCCATATACGAAGCTGCGTCCGGGAGGCCCTGCAAACGGACGCCGTAAATCCAAAACTGGAAGAAGCCCTGAAACTACTGGAAAAAATGATACAGTAACAACGGGAGCGGAAAGGGCCTTATGTCCTTTCCGCTCCTAAATTCGTTTCAGATTGGATTGTAAATCCTGCGGTTGGGAGCGTACAAAGAAGCCCGGATTTTATATACTTTAAGTGGTTAGTTAGATATGGCTAATCCAGCAAGGCACGTCACTGGCGCGCTTTGCTGGATACCTCGAAATTAAAATAGACCAGGAGGAATAGAGTGATGAAACAGGCACTTGACACAAGAACAAAGCTCTTAACAAAAAGCCCCTGGCCGCTGATGATTGAACTTAGCATCCCTGCGGTTCTTGGCATGGTGGTCGTTGGGCTTTATAACATGATGGATTCCATCTTTGTCGGCCAGATGGTCGGTGACGTGCAGATGGGAGCCATATCGGTATCCTATCCCTTGACGCTTATCAATGCCGGTTCAGCGGCCATGCTGGGCGTGGGTTCTGCATCGGTACTGTCCCGCGCTATCGGCAAGAAGGACGAGAACACAATTAAGAAGATCATGGGCAACTTGGTTGCGATGGTTCTTCTGTTGTCCGTCATCTACACTGTTGTGGGTATGGTTTTCACCCGCCAGCTTCTGTCCCTGACCGGAGCCAGCGATAACATTCTGAATTACGCTGAGAAATATCTGCGGATCGTATTCGCCGGTTCTCTGTTCGTAAACTTCTTCCAGAGCGCCAACATGGTCATCCGTGGAGAAGGCCAGCTCAAAAGGGCAATGACCATTATTGCCAGCGGCGCTATTTTGAATATCATTCTTGACCCTATTTTTATCAGTATCCTGAATCCCTACGGTATGGGCATTGAGGCGGCTGCTTATGCAACGATTTTCTCCCAGTTTGTCCAGGCTGCAATTACGCTGTGGTATTTCAAGAAAAAAAGTCCTCATGTGAAGATTGGGCGCATCCGCATTGACGGAGAACTGCTTCCCCAGGTTCTTTCTGTCGGGGTATCTGCTCTGTTGATGCAGATTCTGACCCTGGTACAGCAGACAGTGATCTATCGTGTGGCATCGAACTATGGCGGGGAAACTTCACAGCTTCTTTTAGGTGCGGCGCTCCGCTTCTGGAATTTCTCTTTCGTTCCTCTGTGGGGGATCAGTCAGGGATTCCAGCCTGCCGCCGGTACAAACTATGGTGCAAAGGACTATGACCGGGTAAAGACGCTGACCAGGGTTTTTATTACTGCTGCAACGCTGCTGTCGCTGGTGTTCTATATTCCTGCCGAGCTGTTTCCAGAGAAGATTTTATCCATGTTCCTGACAACGCCGGGTATCGCGGCATCGGGTGCAACCAACTTCCGCATCATGTTCAGCACTTATGTCCTGCAAGGCAGCTTTATGATTGCCGTAACCCTGTTCCAGTCTTTGGGCAAGGCGAAAAAGGCAACTTGGCTGGTGCTGTTCCGCCAGATCATTCTGTTTATTCCTCTCTGCGTGGTTCTTCCGATGATCGGCGGCATGGGTATTCGTGGCGTATGGCTGGCGATTGCTCTGACAGATGCAATTCTGGTGGTTATTACCGTTTCTATGATGCTTTATGAGTTTGGCAAGCTGCCGGAGACTTCTTCCGTAAATCGGTGAGGAGGGAGCGTTCATGTATCTTTGCGATGGAAAAATAGGAAATGAATATAAAGTTGAGGATATTGATCTGCCTGTCAATATAGAAAAGCGTTTGGAGGCCCTTGGGATGACCCGTGGAACCTCTATCGCTGTTCTGAACAGCAAAAGTCGGGGTGTCCTGATTGTGAAAGTCAGGGGAACACGCTTTGCACTTGGGCGCAATATCACAAAGAATATTTTAGTGGGGTAAATTCCGATGAGAGAAAATTTGACTATCGGCTTCATCGGAAATCCGAACTGCGGAAAGACAACACTTTTCAATGCTTACACCGGTGCAAATCTGAAAGTGGCAAACTGGCCAGGTGTAACCGTTGAGAAAGTAGAGGGTGCCATTAAAGACCATGATCTGAATATTCGACTGGTCGATCTTCCTGGCACTTACAGCCTGACCTCCTACACAATGGAAGAACAGGTATCCAGACAGTTTATACTAAGCGATGAAGTCGATGTGATTATTGATGTTGCGGACGCTTCCGCTCTGGAGCGAAACCTATACTTAACTTTGCAGCTTTTGGAGCTGGGCAAGCCGGTTGTGCTGGCGCTGAACATGATGGACATTGTGGAAAAGCGCGGCATGGAGATTGACACACACAGACTGCCGGAAATGCTGGGCATCCCGGTCATTCCAGTTTCAGCCAGAAAACGGACAGGACTGGATGTGCTACTTCATGCAGCCGCGCACCATAAAGACTGTAAAGATCCGGAGTGTCTGATTCATCATCATAAATATACTCCAAAACACCGGCACGACCACCATTCAGAATACGCAATGGTTTACAGTGATGCTATTGAGGACAAGATTGATCTTATCATGGCAGAGCTGAAGCGGAAATATCCGAACCTGTCCAATTACCGCTGGCACGCCATTAAGCTGCTGGAGCGGGATAAGGAAATCTCTGCACGTTATCCGGTCAATATGCCAGATGTGATCGACCGGAACTATGAATCCGACATTATCAATGAGAAGTATGATTTTATCGAGGAAATCATCAGGGAGGTTCTGGTCAATAAGGATCGTCAAGACGCTTTGACGGAAAAGGCAGACCGTGTATTGACGCATAAGTTTTGGAGCATCCCGATTTTCCTCGTTGTCATGGCGGCGGTGTTCTTCCTGACCTTTACCATTGGCGATTGGCTGAAAGGATTCCTGGAATTAGGAATTGAAAGCCTGTCGGCATTGATAAGCGATGGACTGATTGCTGTCGGGGTCAATGAAGTGCTGCGCTCCCTGCTGGTAGACGGCATCATCGCCGGTGTGGGCGGTATCCTGACTTTCCTGCCGAACATTTTCATTCTGTTTCTGGCATTGGCTTTTCTGGAGGACAGCGGATATATGGCCCGTGTTGCGTATGTCATGGAAGGGATTATGAGCAAGCTGGGACTTTCCGGACGGGCATTTATCCCCATGATTTTGGGATTTGGCTGCACTGTTCCGGCAATCATGGCTTCACGGTCTTTGGAAAACCGGCGTGACCGTTTTAAGGTCATGTTGATTACGCCCTTTATGAGTTGCAGCGCCCGTCTGCCAATCTACATCTTGTTTGCCGAGATGTTCTTTCAGGAACGCGCCATGCTCGTGGCCTATTCCATGTACCTGATCGGCCTGGTGGTCGCTATCCTGGTAGCGGCGATCATCCATTTGATTGACCGGAGAAAATCGGAAAATTATCTGCTGATTGAGCTGCCGGAATATAAGGCCCCCAGCGCCAGAACTGTGGCAATCTATGTATGGGAAAAGGTAAAGGACTACCTTACCAAAGCAGGTACTACCATCTTTGTAGCATCTATCCTCATGTGGGTGATCCTGAACTTTGGGCCGCATGGCTATACTACGGAAATGGCAGACAGCTTCGGGTCTATCCTGGGCCATTGGCTTGTACCGATCTTTGCACCGATTGGACTGGGATTCTGGCAGATAGCGGTTGCTCTGATTGCTGGCATCTCTGCAAAAGAGGTTGTGGTGTCCAGTTGTGCCGTTCTGTTTGGGATTCCCAATATCAACTCCGGCGCGGGAATGGATACATTGGTCGGCATCCTGGGTGCAGCCGGTTTTGGACAGCTCAATGCGTTTTGCCTGATGATTTTCTGCCTGCTTTACGTTCCCTGTGCAGCGGCCCTAGCTACAATTCGCAAGGAATCCGGCAGTACAAGGTGGATGCTGTTCTCGGCCCTGTTCCAGTTGGTTGTGGCCTGGGCTGTTACTTTTGTGGTTTATCGTGTTGGACTTTTGCTGTGAGGTATGAATATGACGTTTGGAAAAGTGCTTCGTTCAGCGGCCATTTTATCAGTGGTCGCATTTGGACTTTGGATTTTGAAAAGAGGATCGGAAACCCAAAGCTAATAAGTTGTGAGTTTCCAGTCAGAAAGGAGTTTTAGATGCTTGTTACTGGTATAATCCTTATCGGGATTGTTTTCTATGCAATATGGGCTGTGCGAAAAATCCATAAGAACCGCAAAAATGGTTCTTGTTGTAGCGGCAGTTGTTCCGGTTGTGTAGGAAAGGAATATTGCAGCAAATAAAATCCCGCATATAGCCGATGTTTTCCGTTTTGGAGGGCATCGGCTTTTTCGTATATTTGCACATTCGGCAGGGCTGCACTATAATAGAATTTGCTTTCTGATTGGATTGCACATCCTGCCGATTGGAGCGGTATAAAATGAGAAAAAACTATATAATAAAAGACGCCAGGAGAATCCTGGCAGAACAAATACGAGATAACGGAATGAATACTATGAACAAAAACCCTATCACCAATGCTACGGGGTTATCTGCGATTATTCCAAAAGATAATGACGGATATTGCACCGTCTATAAAATGGACTGTGAGGATGGCCTGGGGCTTATGACAGTCTATCAGGTTTATCCCGGTATCCAGCTTATTTACAATGATTTTGAAGCAACGAGTTGTTATTGGGACGGAACCATTGATAAGAATGTGCTAGAGATCAATCATTGCCGGGAAGGGCGTGAAGGGAGCGTATTGCAAAGCGGTTCCTGCCTGTACCTCGGAGAAGGGGATCTTTCCATTCATACAATGGATAACTGTGCTTCTGAAATGGCCTTTCCTTTGAGACATTATCGCGGAATCTCAGTAGTGCTTGATCTGGAGCTGGTTTCTCAAAATCCGCCTGGAATCCTCGCCGAGAGCGGTATTGGTATTGCAGATTTCAAAAACAAATTTTGTGCCGATGGCTCATGCTTTGTCATGCGGGCCAAGGATGAGATTGAGCATATCTTTTCTGAACTGTATTCCGTACCGGATCGCCTGCAAAAGCCATACTTCATGCTGAAGGTGCAGGAGCTTCTCTTATTCTTGTGTATGGTGGATGTAAATAAAGAAAAGCAGCGAGAGTTATATACTTCTCCCCAGGTGGAGATTGTACGGGACATTCACAAGCGGCTTATCTCCAACTTGCAGGAACGGCCAACGATTGAGGAACTTTCCAAAGAGTATCTTATCAATACGGCAACCTTAAAGGATACGTTCAAGGGAGTTTATGGACAGCCCATTGGAACCTATATGAAAGTGTACCGCATGAAACAGGCCGCTGCTCTGCTTCGTCAGACGCAGGCAACCATAGCAGAAATTGCCAGCCAGGTTGGATATGAGAATCAGAGTAAATTTGCAACAGCATTTCGAGATGTCATGAAGATTGCACCGGCTGAATACCGGAAACAAAATAGTGGCGATTGATTGGGCTAGGAAAATTTACGTCTACTGCCGGAGGCAAAATAAAACCAGCAGAAACAAATTGCATTTTGCCCTGCTGGTTTTATTCATAATTTTGCGGATCGGAGGATTTGTAACGTCGGCTGATAAACTGCTCCGCCATACAATCCAGTGTTTTCAAGATAATCTGCCGCTCATCCTCGGTACAGGCCAGAAACTTTCCCATGAAATGCTGTACTTGCTTTTCCTGTTCCGAAGCGTCAGGATAAAACAGCTCATTAGCAGAAATGCCTAATCGCTTGATAAAGGATGCCAGTACATCGTAAGACGGATTTTTCTTGCCCTTTTCAATGTCCTGGAGATGACGAAGCCCTCTGCCGGTTTGATCCGCAAGCTCCTGTTGGGTCAGTCCACATTCTTCTCTTGCATCTCTGAGGCACTGTCCCAAATATACAAATACATCTTCCGGCATGATTGCTCACCTCTATTACATTCTATCGTGCGTAAGAGGAAGTTACCATCACCCAATCACGCGTATTGATATGTGTTTATCATGCACTTTTGAAAGATAAAATATACATAAAAGCCCTGACGGGAGGCCAATAAAAAAAACGGCCTTTCACGGCAGGGCATATTTCCATTACCGCCCGTGACTGCCGTTTGAGGAGTCTACGATGGGCGGTTATTTATTTCAGCAGAATTATGGTTTTCAGGTAGGTGATTACCTAAAAAAATCAATGACCTACCAAAGAGAAATTATACACACGGACACGCGCAATCAAGCGTAAATAATCCGCACAATCGTACAACATATCATACAAAATGCGTCAGACAGCTATTAAGGCCGTCTGACGTTTTTCTTTGTCGATTTTACGGGAATTTTCCCGAACATCCACGGTGTCGCTCTCCGCCATAGCCATTTCGGTTGCCCTTTGTCCCTAACAACTGAAATGGAGGAAATTATGACCAAGATCAATCTGCGGGAGCAGTATCCCGATTTTTATAAGACCGATTACATTATTGAGGTTCCTGATGAAGTAGCCGCTGTTATGAAAGAGCATGACCGCCTGGAGGCCGCATACCGCCGCCGTACATATTACCACAAGGCGCATTATTCTCTGGATCGCGGAGACGGAATTGAGTATGATGCCCTTTTCGTTTCCATGACCCCTTGTGAGCTGTATGAGCGCAAAGTGACGATGGAGCAGCTTCACGCTGCGATTGCCGCTCTGCCGGACAAGCAGGCCAAGCGCATCTATGCTTACTACTTCCTAGGACTGACAGAATCAGCGATTGCCAAGAGCGAAGGAGTCAGCGTTGCATCGGTCAGCGAATCTATCCAGCGCGGCCTTCGGAACATGGAGACTTTCCTTAAAAATCGTCTGTAACGCCCCTGAAAGAAAGGCTCAAAGCCTCACGGTTATTAGAAGGACACGCTATCCTCGTGACCTCAAGATCTTTGAAAACTGAATAGACAGCACAACAGGTACATAACCCATGTATGAGCGAATATGAAACGCCGCGAAGATGGAGCAGTCAGGGAGGTGATGAAAGAACTGCTTCGGAGCGATCTACGATTTCATAAAACGGATTGTGGCAGATTCGGCGCGATGACTGCATGGGGGCTTAAAGATACTTCCTCACGGCCCGCCAAAGACTTGGGGGGAACCCTGCGGCACACGATACGAACGATGCTGCGGAGTTATGACAGCCGCGCCAGCGGAGACCTGTTGTGTTCCCATCGTCAGGGGGCGTGGCAAATGTGACGAAAGCTGAGAAATATAAATAGGAAGCGTTTGCCGCTTTCTGTTCAAAATCAGATACCATGCGCTGGTGGTTTCGGCTGCCAGCGTATTCATGTGATTTTGAACAAACACGATGACAAACTTGACGGATTGGAGGAAATATGCTTTATGGAAAAACTTATTACGCGAAAAGAAGCAGCAGAAATTTTGGGTATCAGCATTGCAACGCTGGACGCGGCCCGTAACAATGGTCTTATTTCTTATGTGCAATATGTGCAGAATGGCTGTGTGTACTTTACCTCAGCGGGCCTTCAGGAGTATATCGCAAAATGCACCCACAGAGCAAAGCCAGCAGAAAAGAACGCAACTTATCGTAAACCTCGCAGAGCTGGAGTGTGAGCCGGTCCGTATCCTTGTCGAAATCATAATGGTCTGATAAAACATAGATACAGCGCTGGAGTATATTCTTAGGAGGTGGAGGAATTGGCAAATAGGAAAATAATGCTTCCTCAATATGGCACAGTTATGAAAAGAGGTGTCCTATATTATAGGACCAGAATCAAAGACGCGAATGGTAAGCTCGTAGCTATCTACGCAAAAACACCTGAAGAACTATACAACAAAGAAACGCTTGCGTTGGAACAGATTGAGAATGCCACTTTTCATCGGAAAACGCCCACAGTTGCAGAGTATTGTGAAAAGTGGCTGCTGATGCAGTCGGTTCATGTACGAGCTACTACTTTGACGGATTACACCTCAAAGGTCAGGCGGCATATTATAGCGGAATTGGGAGATAAACGGATGGGTGAGGTTAGCCTGGATGATATTCAGCTTGCCCTTGTTCCGGTTTCCAAGAAATCTGCATCGGTTTATAAATCTGTGGTAATCCTTTACAAATCTATCTTTCGCGCAGCGATGGAAAGCAGGATCATTGACCATAACCCGACGATTTATCTCACGACAAAAGGTGGCGGTGTTCCACAAGAGGATCGTCAGGCTTTGACAGATGAACAGGCAGCACGCCTTTTGGATGCTATCCGAGATTTGCCGCCTTATGTCTTTGTCATGATTGGTTTATATGCAGGGCTGCGCCGGGAAGAAATTCTTGCTCTGCAATGGGATTCAGTATATCTGGATACGGATACTCCATATCTGACGGTAAGGCGGGCATGGCACACAGAACACAACAGACCGGTAATCTCAGACGAATTGAAAACCAAGGCTGCGGAGAGAAATATCCCTCTTCCTGTTTGCTTGGCTGAGTGTTTGAAAGCAGCAAAGGAAACATCGACTTCGGAGTATGTGGTTTCAAACCGGGACGGCGAACCGCTGTCCTACACGCAGTTTAAGCGACTTTGGCAGTATATTGTTACGAGGACGGTCAAGGAGCGGAGCTATTATCGGTATGAAGATGGAAAAAGAGTAAAGCATACTGTCACACCTGTCTTGGGAGAAAAGGCTGCTCATAACGGAAAAGTGGTTTACAGTCTGGACTTTGAAGTAACACCCCATCAGCTGCGGCATACTTACATTACCAATCTCATTCATGCATCGGTAGATCCCAAAACGGTTCAATACCTGGCAGGCCATGAAAGCAGCAAGATTACCATGGACATTTATGCAAAGGTTAAGTACAACAGACCAGATGAGCTGGTCAGATCAATGAGTTGCGCGTTTGCAAGCTGGGACGCAGCACAGTAATAATAAAATAGGAAGTAAAGCAGGAGCGAGGCAAGGATGTCTCGCTCTTTGTTTTACATCAGCCGTATCTTTGATTAAATCGAGGCTTTCTGATAAAAAGAGAGTGTAGATACGGAGACTACACATTATCAAGAAAGGACGATCAAAGATGGCAAAAAAGAAAACACAGATCCCGAAGTATGGGACCATTACATTGAAAGGAATCCAGTATTACAGAACCAGGATTACGGATGCAGATGGCAAAGAGTTGAGTTTGTATGCCGCTACTTGTGAAGAATTGTATGAGAAGCAGTTAGAGGCTCGGAAGCAGGTGGAAGAAATTATCTTTCACCGGCAGCACCCGACAGTAGCCGAGTATGGCGAGAAGTGGCTGCTGATGCAGTCGGCAAAGGTGTCTGCGTCTACACTCAGAGGTTATACGAGGGATATGACAAACTATATCATCAAACCTCTGGGAGAGATGTATATGGAAGAAGTGACTGCTGACGATATTCGGCTGGCTCTTGTTCCATTGTCAAAGAAATCGGAAGGCTTATACAATAAGGTCAATATGCTGCTCAAGTGCATTTTTTATGCGGCAGAGAGAAACCAAATTCTTGAACACAATCCCTGTGCGGGAATATCCGGTAAAGGCGGAAAACCGACAAAAAAGAAGGAGGCATTGACAGATCAGCAGGTAGCCGTGCTTCTGGATACAGTCAAGGGGCTTCCTCCATATTTGTTTATTATGCTCGGTTTGTATTCCGGTCTGCGCCGGGAAGAAATTCTTGCACTGCAATGGGATTGTGTATTTCTGGACGAGGATACACCTTATCTATCGGTGAGGCGGGCATGGCGTACAGAGCATAACAGACCCGTGGTTTCTACGGTGCTAAAGACTCCGGCGGCAAAAAGGGATATTCCGATACCGAAGTGTTTGGTGGATTGTCTGAGAGAAACGAAAGAAAATTCCATATCAGATTATGTGATCGCTGACAGCAAAGGAGAGCCACTGGCTGCCTCGCAGTTCCAAAGAGTGTGGCAGTATGTCGTTGTCCGCTCCACTAAGCCCCGGAACTATTATAAGTATGTAAATGGGGAGAGTATCAAATATACGGTTACTCCAACGCTGGGTATGACCCAGAAGAATCAACCCCAAATCAAATATACGCTGGACTTTGATGTGACACCTCATCAGCTGCGGCACACTTACATCACCAATCTTCTCTATGCGGGCGTTGATCCAAAGACAGTACAATACCTTGCCGGACATGAAAACAGTAAAACAACTATGGACATCTACGCAAAGGTAAAGTACAATAAACCTGAAGAACTTTTTGATGTAGTGAATCAGGCGTTTATACAGGATAAATAATATATTTGAAATGCCAGTTTGACATTTCAAGTTTTAAACAGGAATTGCCGCACACAGTATTCTGGTACGGATATGAGGGATGGATATGGATAAATTAGTAGAAGTGGATGCTCAATATAGAGAGTGGATTTCCGAAGTGAGTAAACGCTTTCATCAAAGCCAGATTAAGGCTGCGGTGAAAGTGAATGATGAGATGCTTCGATTTTACTGGCAGTTAGGAAAAGAACTTCATGATAGAAAAGATAAGTTCTCTTATGGACAGAGCTTTTACAAAACAATCAGTCGTGATCTGCGTAGAGAACTGCCGGATGTAAAGTCATTTTCGGAGACAAACTTACGATATATGCAGAAATTTGCAGAACTATATAGCGAAATTTCAAATCTTCCCCAAGTTGGGGAAGATTTCAGAAGCGAAGAAATTGAGCCGCTTTTTGCAATTCCGTGGGGACATCATAAGATTATTATTGATAAGTGCAATGGAAATCCGAAAAAAGCATTGTTCTTTGTAAATCAAGTGATTCAAAATAATTGGTCGCGCGCAGTATTGCTGAATTTTTTAGATACCGATCTTTATGAGCGGCAGGGAAAGGCAATCACAAATTTTAATCTGACACTTCCGGCCATGCAGAGCGATTTGGCACAGGAGATCACAAAAGATCCATATAAGTTTGATTTCATTACCTTGACCCAAAGCTATAACGAAAAGGAACTGAAGGATGCACTGATGGATAATATTCAGAAGTTTCTTTTGGAACTGGGCAATGGATTTGCTTTTGTGGGACGGGAATATCGAATTGAAATTGGCTCAACAGAGAACTTCATTGATATGTTGTTTTACCATATTCGCCTACATTGCTATGTAGTAGTTGAGGTAAAGGTCACAGAATTTGAATCATCCTATGCTGGCCAGCTGGGAACCTATGTAGTGGCAGTTAATCATCAGCTAAAAACAGAGAAAGATGAACCGACGCTTGGCTTGTTAGTGTGTAAATCCAAGGATGATATAAAAGCACAGTACGCATTGGAAGCAAGTAGTCAGCCTCTGGGCGTGTCAGCATATGAATTGTCAAAACTGATACCGGAGAATTTTAAAGGTTCGTTGCCTTCGATTGATGAGATTGAAAGTGAACTGCGGAAAGATACGGAAGGCTGACAATAAAGGTGTCTAGCTATTCATAAAGAATCGGGACAATTTTTGTGGTCCGCACATCGGATAACTGAGAAGCAGAAAGCCGGAAAAGCCCGGAATATCAAGGAAAAACAGCTCAAAAACTCGCGCAGTACGGCTTAAAGGCTGCACGTCGCGCTCCCCAGTTCTCCAAGAGATAATTTCATTTATCCAAAAGCATTTTATCCCGGAAGCATCTGCTTCCGGGATTCTTTAAAGACATGATTTACAATTTTTTACATTTCATAAGCGAGTAGAAGTATCCGATTGAGCAGGTAGAGATAGCTAATTGAATGGCTCAGGGAAATCTGCCGCTAGATACGGTTACGCAGAGTCAAAAACAAATTTGCACCGTACGAATCTGAGCGAAAGTACGGTTATAATTAAGAGAAAGAGAATATTTAACCGTACAGTTTAGGAATTGAATACGGATATATTTTTAAAATGTCACATTTAAACCGTACAGTCGAAAAAATAATACGGATTTTTTCTAAAAAATCACATCTAAACCGTAGGGACACAAAAAATAGCACGGTTCAAAATTATAAAAATCAAATTCTAACCGTAAATAGACTTTGATTTCTGATTTGATCACTTCAATATGAAAACAATCCAACGAAATAATGGCCAAAGAGAGGGAATATATGGAAAAAATAAGAGAATTGCTGCTGCAGGAAGAAAGACGGCTGGAAGGAATCTGCCAGAAAGCCATAGATCAATTGAACGATACTCCTCCAGGAACCCTTCGCCTGTCTAAAAGTAACGAAAGTATTCAGTATTATCACTGCATGCCAAAGGAAAAGAAAAACGGGCGATATATTCCTAAAGAGAATGGGGAGCTGATTCATCAGCTTGCTCAGAAATCCTATGCAGAAAAGATATTGCGGCTGGCAGAGAGGCGATTGTCACAAATTCAAAGAATCACAAGAGATTATGAAGATGATGAGATTGAGCAAATCTTTCTGCATGAGCACAAAGAAAGGCAGAAATTGATTGAACCGGTTGAACCGATTTGGGAGCAGCAGTTAGAGCAATGGATCGGTCAGGAATACAAAGGAAAAGAATTTCAGGAAGGGTCGCCTTTAATTTTAACGGAGAATGGAGAACGGGTGCGGTCAAAATCTGAAAAAATCCTGGCCGATTATTTTTATCGAAATAAGATTCCTTATAAATATGAATGCCCTCTGTATCTGAAGCATTTCGGTACGGTTTATCCTGATTTTACTTTTTTCCCGAAAAAACTCAGAAAAGAATTATACTGGGAGCATAACGGCAGAATGGATGACCCTGTGTATGCTCAAAATGCAGTAAGAAAAATACAAGCTTATGAAGAAAACAATCTTTATCCTGGAGAACGTTTGATTCTTACATTTGAGACAGAGAAAATGGTTTTAAATACCCAGAAGGTAGAAAAGCTGGTATACAAATATTTATTCTGAGCATATGGCAGATCCGTTATGATAAAGGTATCTGAAATCAGATGAGGTGCATTGGGATATATTGAGAACGCAGAATCACCTTATTATACCATGGATATTCCCAACCAGCTTCCGTTTATCATATAAGAGAGCCGGTTGGGAATATCGTTCTTTTCTTCACATTTGTCCGGTGACCAGGGCGATAATGGTTAAAAATCCATATATGCAGGCCACGAATGCCGTATATGTGCCGGAAGTGTGCTGATCCCGCCGGTCAGGCCGTCTTCGCTGAACGGATCGTAGTTTAACAGGCCGGCGATCTCAAGCTCATCTTCCCCGATGCGGATTTTGTCTCCGATTTTCCATGGGCTGTACTGGTCCCAGGTCGCAAGCACGTATCTGCTGTCCCCATAGACCTTTGACAGGCTGCTTCCACGCCGGAGCATGCCGTCTTTCTTCAGACACTGCAGATCAAAATCATCAAAGGAGATAAGGTCGGCCCTGCAGGAAGAGGAGGAGGACAGATCCTGTGAGGCGCTGTCAGCTGCTTCCGGCAGAGCGGGCACATCCGAACAGATCCGGCGGCCGTATATCTGTTTTACCCCGTCCAGTTTTCGTATGGTCTCGATCAGTTCGCTGCTGAGCGTATTTCCAGCCTCAATGCCCGAAATATCGATATCAGACTCCGCCGCTGACTGGGGCATCAGACAGCCGGCAAAATCAATAAGGACGGAAAAGCTTAAAAACAGGATGATACTCAGCGCAAAAGATCCGGTCATCAGAAACAGATTTTTCTTTGCAGAAACGGCGTGCCGGATGCCTAAAGCTGTTTCAATCTTAAGCAGGCGCGGATGAGCGGGAAAATATACCGCTTTTGCGCTTTTCCTGTATTCATCGATGCCGGCGACCGCGGCCACAGGCGGTACCTTTGCTGCCCGCCTTGCCGGAGTGCCTGCGGCAAGAAGCACCGCGGCCAGGCCTACGGCAATGCCGCTGATGATTCCGATGATGCTGACGCCGAATAAGGGGATATGGGAAAATTCTTCGCCTACAAGGAAGCGCAGGGCTGCGCAAAGCGCCCAGGTAGCGATGATTCCCAGGATGAGGCCGGCAGGGACTGCGGTTTTGCACCAGTTCAGTGATTCAAGCCGCACAAAGCGGATGATCGGCTGCCTGCTCATGCCGATACAGCGCATCATCCCGAAAAAACGTGTTCTTTGGGCCACGCTGAAGACAGCCGTTACCATAAATACGGAAAAAGTGATGCAGAGAAGGGTCATCCGGTTCTGCCGCCGGTGTGTCGCGGCGGAGATGGGAATCAGGCTCAAATAACTTTTCATTGGCGGTACCTCCCCAGATCGGTTACTGTGCCGTCACAGATCCGCAGGATACGGTCGGCGGTCTGGGCGATGGAAGGACTGTGGGTGATCATGATAATTGTCTGCTCATCAGGTCTGATCGCACAGGAGGACTGTACCGTCATCGCCGGAGAGCGTGAGCGCCTTTCTTTCCTGGCGGGCCCGGTGGGCGAAATGTCTGCCGATGTCTGCCATCATTTCCGATACATTTTCCGGGGATTTTTCCAGAATAATGGTTCCGGCGTCAAGCCTTGCGATTTTCAGCAGATTTTGCACCAGGGTTCCGATCCGTTCCAGTTCTTTTTCGGAAAGGGAGGCAAATTCTTTTATGGCGGGCTCATCCTGTGCTTCTTCCTGAATAAGTCCGTTGTAGATATTCAGGGCAGCCAGGGGCGTCTTAAGCTGGTGGGAAATGTCAGAAAGCGTGTTCTTCATCAATATGCGGGAGTGCTCTTCGTTTTCTGCATGGGCATTTAATCTGGCAACCAGCGAATTGACTTCATGGAACAGACGGTACAGCTCTCCTTCCTCATCGCATTCGATCCGGGCGTTACGTTTTCCCGCGGTATAGTCCCGGATCTGTGCAATGGCGTTTTCCATGAGTTTATTCTGTTCACGGAAAAAAGATACAGCGCCGCCAGGACGGCGATCCCGGCAGAGGCAGAAGAGAGAAGCACCCAGAGAACTGCGTTTCTGCCATTCAGGCAGACGCAGACAGTCGAAACCAGGGCAGACAGGGTCGATCCCAGAAGGACAATGAAGAAAAGAAATTTAATTTTTCGATTTGCCAGGATTTTCATCACACACCTCAGTCAACTGTGTTCCATTTATAGCCCATGCGGCGGATGGTCACAATGTTTTTCGGATTGGCAGGGTCATCTTCAATTTTTGTGCGAAGCCTGCGGATATAGATGGTCAGCGTATTGCTGTCGACACCGTTTTCCTCACAGTCCCACAGCCGGCTTAAAATCTGCTCTGGCGAGAGGATGTGGTTCGGATTTTCCATGAACAGGCACAGAAGCTTATATTCGCTGGCCGTCAGATCGAGCCGTATCCCGTTTTTATGGACTTCGCCTCGCAGGAGATGTATCCGTATGCCGTTGGAGCTTAATTCTGCTTCGGCCCGGCTGAAATTTTCGCTTCTGCGGAGAAGGGCGTTTATCCGGGAGAGGAATACGCCTAGCTTAAAGGGCTTTGTAATGTAATCGTCGCCGCCTAAGTCAAGGCCCATAATCACATCGATTTCCTCGTCGGCTGCGGTCAGGAACATGACCGGCACTTTGGAGGTCTCCCGGATTTTGCTGCAGAGATCAAATCCGGAGCCGTCGGGAAGAGATACATCCAGAATAATCAGATCATAACGTTTTTCTTTCCAAAGCTGCCGGCCTTCTTTAACCGTTCTGGCAGTGTCAAGCCCGTATCCCTGCTTCTTCAGCGCAAAGGACAGACCGTTAATCAGGCTCAAATCGTCTTCAATGAGCAGTAATTGCTTCATATTCATAATCCTCCGTAATTTTTCTGGCAGATTTTTAATCAATATATAAGTGCTCCCTCCAGTATTCTGATGCCATGCGGATAAAATCCCTGGCGGCACGGTTCAGGTAATGGTTCTGGGCGTGGACGGCGGCCAGCTCCCAGCTGGCTTCCGGGCCAAGGGTGAAGTATGCCACGTCATTATTGGCGATGGCATAGCAGCGGGGAATGATGGAGCAGCACTGGCCGCTGGCTGCCAGGCGCTGCATGGTCCGCATGCTGGTGGATTCGAACAGAAGCTTCGGTTTAAATCCGGCGGCGTCAAAGAGCCGGTCGATAATTGCCCGCATGGTGGAGCTTTTTTTCACCAGAGTAAACAGATCATCCTTAAATTCTGTTAAGGAGATGTACGGATAATCGACGGGATCCAGTGTTCTGGTGTAGGCCAGAGGATGGCTTTTGGGTACGCAGAGATAGAAGGGCTCGTAAAGGATGCAGCTGTAGACCAGATGCTTGTACTTTCGCTCGGAAATAGTCTGAAAGCTGATATCCAGCTGATTGGCGTCCAGCATCTTTACCTGAGATTCCACATCTGCTTCCAGTGGCTGGAAGATCGTGTCTGGATATTTGGTGTGAATGGAAGGATAGATGGAGGTAAACATCTGGATTCCTCTCTCTGGTGTCAGGCCGATGGTGATGGTGCCGTTCCAGTGCCTGGCCATATCTTCGATTTGGGTATAAGTCTGCTTTTTGATATTCAGAATCTGACGGGAATTTTCCACATACAGCCTGCCCACATCCGTCAGCTCCCAGTGATTCCTAGTCCGGATAAATAATGGGGTGCCTAACTCCTTTTCCAGTTTTAAAAGCTGCTGGTTCAGCGCAGACTGTGTAAGGTAAAGTTCATCGGCGGCTCTGGCAATGCTTTTATGCTTCGCTATTGTCAGGATATATTCGATGATTTTTGTATCCATAGTCAAAACTCCTTGAAAGAAAGTGGGGTACGCATGACAAAATGTCCTTGGAATTAAGTTTTGCTTAATATAATTTAATTTTAATGAAGTTGTAATTGATTATATTTATTTATATAATAAAAACATCCAAAAAACAAGCTAAAAAAGCAAAAAAATATAGCAAAACGATAAGGAGGATTTCATTATGAGGAAAAGACACATGATGACAGCAGCAGCCGTGCTTATGGCATCTATACTTAGTGCATGCGGCAGTTCCGGCAGTACAGATACGGCAGAAACCACCGCGGCGGATACTGCCGCAGCTGATACATCCACAGCCGGTACGGACGCGGAGCAGAGCGCAGATGGAGGAAGCCAGGCGGCAGCCGCCGGGCAGGATTACGGCAGCACCTTTGATGTGGCCGGCGCGGGAGAGGTCACCCTGGATGTGATGATTACTTCCCTGGGGGATTCTGACGGCGGTCCGTATCTGCGGAGCGTGATGGAAGATTACATGGCGCTTTATCCGAACGTCACCCTGAATCCGGTGGAGTGCTCCATGAATGATCTGTATACTACCCTGATTACCCAGGCAACAGCAGGCACCCTTCCGGACATTTTCACCATGTCAGAAGCCTATTCGGCCAACTGCCTGGAAATGGGAATGGCGGTGGATAATCTTCCGGAGCTTCTGGGAGAAGACTATATGAACAGCCTGATGCCGGCAGCGGTGGAGAATGCCACCATAGACGGAACTCTGGTTTACATGCCCTGGCAGAACAACATTACCGCCATGGTATACCGGAAGGATCTGTTTGAGGAAAAGGGAATCGAGATTCCCAAGACCTGGGATGAATTCCTGGAGGCGGCAAAGGCGCTGACGGAGGATACGGACGGGGACGGAACCATCGACCGGTACGGCTGTGTGTTTGCCGGACAGAGGAATGATTCGGCAGAATCCCGGTTCCAGACCTTTGCCCTGACTTACGGGTGCGACCTGGTAACGGACAATGGGGACGGCACGTATACATCCGGATTCGGCACGGAGGAATTTAAAAATGCCATGGAGTCCTTTATTGATCTGGCGGTGAACGAAGGCGTGGCTCCTGCAGGATTTGTGGAGACCGGATATTCGGAAGCGTACACCATGATCGCCTCCGGAGAGGCCTGCATGTTCTTCAGTCCCTCAAACGTTCTGGGCGGAATTTATACGGCAAACCCGGATATGAGAGGGAAGATGGGAAGCTTCCCCATGCCGGTGACAGAGGGCGTGGATCCGGTAACCTCTTTCTCCAGCGTGGGAATGACCATCAGCAGTACCTGTGAGAATCCGGAGGTAGCTGCCGATTTCTTAAAGTATATGACCAGCGTGGAGACCAGTGTGGAGTGGAACGAAGCCACCTGCCGTCTTCCGGTAGTTGAGGAAGCGCTGAATGCAATCTGTGAAAAAGACTCAGCCTACTCCGGCTTTGCGGAGGCTTCCGACAGTGCGGTGATTTATCCGCCCTTTGCCGGACTTGCTGAGCTGAGAGATGCCTGCGCCGAGTGCTGGCAATCGGTTGTGTCTGAGGGCGTTTCTCTGGATGAGGCTGTGGCACGTGCGGCACAGAAGGCGGAAGAAGTGGCCGCATCGTACAGCAACTGATAAAAGAGGCTGCGGGGCGCTCAGGCGCCAGGGGACTTTAGGAGGTTTAACTTGAACGAGATGATACGAAATAAAGCGCGGCTGAAAACGAAGCTTACGCCCTATGGGTTTATTCTGCCGGCTTGCCTGACGATACTGATTCTGGTGGTGTATCCCATTCTGTATGGAATCTATATCAGTTTTTTTGATACCAATCTGGTCAATAAATGGGAATTCGTGGGCCTGCGGTACTATTTTCAGGCGCTGACGGATACATCCTTTCTCCACAGCTTGTGGATGACCGTGATTTTTACGGTATCGGTGGTGGTGGGACACTTTTTCATCGGATTTGTTTTTGCTTCTATTTTAAATATGGATATCCGGTTCCGTACTGTTTTGCGGGGGATTTTGATCCTGCCCTGGCTTTTCCCG
>OLQH01000752.1_pt1 | contig 32053 bp, 25 predicted proteins | sample 1672671 | NCBI WGS metagenome assembly OLQH01 (sample SAMEA3136712, study PRJEB25190) | human gut metagenome
CAGAACATAGTCCCCCTCTACTTAGTTTAATATTGAGTTTCCGAGACTGCTCAAAATATGAATCTTTCCACGAAGCCCGACGGGTCGGAAATACCGCATTTTACCGCCAAATCGTATAAAGAGGTTTTCTTCAGATAAGCCTTGTCCGCAATGGCCTCGCTGGTAAGGACCCTGGCGGGAATATCATCCGCTATCATTTCACCATCCGCTATGACAATGGCGCGGTCCGTGTATTCCAGCATCAGGTGCATATCATGGGTGATCATGATAATCGTAATTCCCAGACGGTCATTCAGTTCCTTGAGGAATTCCATAATTTCCGTGTAATGCCGGAAGTCCTGTCCCGCCGTGGGTTCATCCAGAATCAGGACCTCAGGGTTCATCACAAGGATGGACGCGATGGTCACTCTTTTCTTCTGTCCGAAGCTCAGGGCCGAGATGGGCCAGTTACGGAATGGGAACAGGCCGCAGATTTTCAGCGTTTCGTGGACTCTCTCCTTAATCTCGTCCTCCGGCACGCCTCTCACCGCAAGGCCCAGCGCAACCTCGTCAAATATCATGGGCTTGCTGATCATCTGGTTGGGGTTCTGCATCACAAGTCCGATGACTTCTCCACGCTCTTTAATGGATTTGTCAGCAATATCGGCCCCGTTCAAAAGGATGTTTCCCCGGTCGGGATTAAGAAAGCCGCATATCAGGTTGGACAGGGTGCTCTTTCCGGCCCCGTTTTTGCCGACTATGCTGAGCATCTCGCCTTTTTCAATTTTAAAATCAATATTCCTGAGGACCGGATTCCCCGTAATATAAGAAAAATCCAGATCCAGCACCTCCAGCGCCGACTGCTTGCCGGGGCGGGGCGGGGGAAGCTGAGCTTCCTTGTACCATGCCTGCACTTTTTCCCGGTAGGGTGCAAGATCCATGGTTTCGATATGCTGGGGACGGGCATCCACGGTTACCTTACAGCCCGCATGCTTCAGGGCCGTGATATAAAGAGGTTCTCTGATACCTTCCTTTTGCAGAACATCCGTACAGAGCAGTTCATCCGGCGTCATATCGGCCACAATGCGTCCCTCTCCCACCACCACAATCCGATCCACATCCCGGTATAGGGCATCCTCCAGGCGGTGTTCGATGATGAGTACGGTTTTTCCCGTGGTCCTGCTGATTTTGTCTATCAAATCGATAGCCTTTTTCCCGGTGGCCGGATCCAGGTTGGCCAAAGGTTCATCAAATAACAGAATGTCCACATCGTCTATCATGACACCTGCCATGGACACCCTCTGCTTCTGGCCGCCGGACAGCTCCGTGGGCGCATGCTTCAGAAGCTTCTTCACATCTACGATTTCTGCTACTTCATCAACCTTTGAAAAAATTTCGTCCTGGGGCACGCAGTCATTTTCCAGGGCAAAAGCGATATCCTCCGCCACCGTCAGACCGATAAACTGTCCGTCCGTATCCTGCAGTACGGTGCCCACCAGCTTGGACATTCCGAAAATCCCCGCCCTGGAAGGGTCTTCTCCCCCTACCTGCAGTTCTCCCGTGCTTTCCCCGGGAAACGAAAAAGGAACCAGTCCGTTGATACAGTGCGCCAGAGTTGATTTTCCAGAGCCGGACGGTCCCACAATCAGAACCTTTTCCCCGGGATAAACCGCAAGGTTTATATTATACAGGGTGGGGTCTACCTGTGAGCGGTACTTAAATGTATAATCCTTGAATTCAATAATCGGTTTCATCCTTTACCTCTCTTTATTTCCGCGGGCAACCGGCCAGACAGCCATGCCTGCATGGATATTTGGCGGCTGCCGCGAGGGTCAAATCAGCGCTCTGAGGCCTTCTGAGAACGCTGGATGATGCAGATAAAAGCATATTATATATGTCAGTATCCGCATCATCCGGTATTTTATCAAATATGGTAACGGTTCAGGACGGCCATCGTCATGAACTGTTACTAAGTATTAGTCTTCCTTGGACAGGCTGGAGGACTTTGCTCCGATCTTGGAATAGGCAAAGGCGAGCAGGGTTCCGAGCACAGCTGCCACGATAATGTTTCCGATGAATGCAAGAATGCCCTGGGTAAATACTTTTTTGGCAGGTTCCGCATAGATCAGGATGTCAAGGACGGGCGCAAGCAGGATCCAGGCGAGTGCATTGGCAATGACCTGGACTACATTGAACAGGGCGATAGCTTTGCCGTCGAAGCCGCCGTCTTTGATGGCGAACTTGGCAGCGAATACGCCCATGAGAATACCGAACAGGGCATCCGGGAATACCCAGCTCCAGTAAATGCTTCCGTAGAAAATAGCATCACCTAACGCATGGCCGATTAAGCCGATTGCGCCGCCTACGATGGGTCCGAACACTGCTGAGAAAAAGGTCAGGACAGCGACTCTGGACTGCAGGGCGGTGTTGGGAATGATGCCGAAGGGAACCTGTGCATTGGTAAGCACGATAAAAAGAGCGGTTCCGATACCGGTAGCAACAACTTCTTTTACACCAAATTTGAGTTTCATTTTATCTCCTCCTCATAGAGTAAAGTGTTTTCGGCATCTGTATGACCGTATTCTTTTTTGCATGAATGGCGGTGCAAAGATGCCGTTCTTCTGTAACCTGCGGAAGTATTTTACCCGCTTCCGCTTACCTCCTAACTATATCGGATTTCCACCTCTTTTGCAATGGTTCTTTTTATGCAAGAGGCACTTCTGCGGCCAGTGCAAAGGAGTATATGATCTTTTCTTTCACCTTTTTTCCGGTGAGCTGTTCCAAGGCGCGGGCGTAGTAATCCAGCTGGACCTGGTAGCGGTTTATCAGCTCCTGGGAACGTGTGACGGAATCCGTTTTGTAGTCGGCCACCACCAGGCCGTCCTCTTCCTCCAGGTAGACGTCGATGATTCCCTGGATGAGCACGGTTTCCTCCTCCGGGAAGCTGTCATCCAGTGTTTTAGCGGGCAGGCCCAGGACAAAGGGCTGTTCCTTGTACAGTCTGCCGCGGGCCGCCGCCTGCGCCATTCTGGCCGCCAGGGAGCTTTCGAGGAACTGCGCTATCTTCCCGGGATTTACGGCTTCGCGGAATTCCTTCAGAAGAGTTCCCTCCTCCGTCATGCGGTCCAGGATTGCCTTTACCTCTGCCGGGTCAGGCGCTCCGCCGGCAGCCTTCCTCCCCAGCCTTCCTGCGTATTCGGCAAAAGGAAACAGCTCCAGCGCTTTATGGTAAGCGCTTCCGCGGGCGGTCCCGCTGACCTTTTCTTCCTCCCGGATAAAGCGGGGAAGGTAGGGCACCAGCTCTTTTTCCTCAAAAAGGTGATAGGCTTCCTCGGCCGCTTCCTCCATGCCTGCTTTTTTCAGTTCGGAAACTGTGGTCTTGGTATACAGGTTTTTCAGGTTTTCGTGAGGGTAGACGCTTTCCATGCGTTCTCTGAGCAGGCGTATTTCCTCATTTTCCTCCCCGGCGGAACGCCTTGCGGCCTCTTTTTCAAAGGAAAGCAGACGGGCCTTCAGCTGCTCGCGGCCCTGCTCCTCTCCCATCTGTTCCTGGAGAAGCTCCGATGCGGTGAGAATCTGTACCTGCTGTCCGCACACGGCCCAGGCGGGAAGCAGCCAGTCCAGATAGCCCGATGCCTCGGAACGCAGGGTAAAGGTAAGACGCCCCGGGCCGTACGGGGTATCTGATGCCGCCACCAAACCGGCGCCGCCCTCGTCCAGAATGCGCTGCACCTTTTCGGCGTCCTTGCAGCTGCCGGTGAGAATCAGTTTTTCCTGCGGCCTGGTCATGGCCACATAGAGGACACGCAGCTCTTCCCCCAGGCTGTCCCTGCGCAGCTTGCCGGAAAGCACGGCTTTTTTCAGGGTGCTTCCCCTGACGCGGGAGTCAATGTCCACGTAATCCAGGGCAATGCCGTAATCCATATCCATGATGACAGGCTTCATCGTATCCTGCATGTTGAATTTCTTGGAAAGGCCGGCCACAAAACAGATCGGGAACTCCAGGCCCTTGGACTTATGGATGCTCATGATGCGGACGGTATCCGCATTTTCATCCTGCACGTTGGCTTCGCCGTAATCGATATCGTATTTCTCTACCTGTTCCATGTAGCGGATAAAGTGAAACAGGCCGAAATAGCTTGTTTTTTCAAAATTTTCCGCGCGGGTTAAAAGCATCTCCACATTGGCCCGGCGCTGTTCGCCGCCGGGAAGGGCGGATACGGTATACAAATAGCCGGTTTCCTTCAGGAATTCTTCAATCAGCTGGTGTATGGGCATGTAGGCCACATATCGGCGGAAGCGGTCCAGCAGCTGTAAAAAAAGCTGCGATTTTTCCTTCAGCTCTTCCTGCGTGCCCTCTGTGGCATAAACCGTCAGGCAGGTGTAAAGCCGCCTGCCCTCCGCCCCGGTTTCCGCTTTCATGCGGGCGATGTCCTCATCGGAAAAACCGGCCGCCTCCGATTTCAGGACGCCAAACAGCGGGATATCCTGCAGGGGATTGTTCAGCACCTTCAGGAAATTCAGGATCGTCTGCACCTCCGTTGCCGCAAAATACCCGGTTTTGGAGGTGATATAGACAGGAATTCCGCATTCCTCCAGCACCTTCTTAAAGGTTTCATCCCAGTTCGCCGTAGTGCGAAGCAGGATTACAATGTCTGAGTAGCGCGCGGGGCGCAGCTGCCCTGTTTCTTTATCGGTGACAGGAAGCGTTCCCGTCAGCTGGCGGATTTTACCTGCAATGGCCAGCGCTTCCCTCTCCCGGTCATCAAGGCCGTCCTCCCCGGCTGCCGTCAGCAGGACCTCGGTTTCATAAACGTCCCCTTCCTCCTGCCCTTCAGGCTCCGGGAACGATGCTCCGGGATACAGCGCCGCGTCCCTGTCATATTCCACGCCGCCCAGATCCCGGCCCATCATGCAGGCAAAGCAGGCATTGACACTGTCCGTCACCTGGCGGCGGCTGCGGAAATTCTGTTTCAGGTCTATTCTGCGTTCTTTTCCCTCTGTTTTGCCGTATCGATCGAATTTTTCCATAAAAAGCTCGGGCCGGGCCAAACGGAATTTATAGATGCTCTGCTTCACATCCCCCACCATAAAACGGTTGTATTTTCCTTCCTCTTCCCCGGAAATGCTGCGCAGAAGATATTCCTGCACCAGGTTGCTGTCCTGGTATTCGTCGATCATGATTTCCGCATAAAATTCCCGCATTTCCAGCGCTGTGGCGGTAGGCTGCACCCCCTCCGGCGTCTTTTTGGTCAGTATCTGAAGGGCCATATGCTCCATATCGTGGAAGTCCATCAGGTTCTTTTCCCGCTTTTTCCCGTCCAGACGGATACGGAAGTCCTCGGTCAGGGCGAGCAGCCTGGAAACATAGGGCGCGCATTCCGCCATGCGTTCCGCCTGTACACGGGGAGAGGCGGAAAAATATTTTTTTGCAAGTCCGTTTAAAAGATCCTTGATGCCATTGCGCATCTGTTTTGCCTGCTCCCTTTTTTCAGGGGATACGCTTTCGTCCTTTTTGGAACTGATTCTGCCGAAAACAAGAGCTGAAAATGCCTCATACATCTCCTCCAGCGTATCCGCCGCCAGCAGCCCGTCTATCAGCATCCCGTCCGCCTCCAGGGTATCCAGGTACATATAGGGGCCGCCCGGTTCCTCACACAGCCGCTTTGTCATGGCAAAAAGCTCCTGCGCCTCCTCCAGCATGGAACGGATATAGCTTTTGAGCAAAAGGATCCAGCTGCATTCATCCAGGCTGTCCTCCGTAACCGCATAGTCATCCTGATGTCCGGTGAGCCACTCTCCCGGCCAGGGATAGCTCATGGCAAACTCATACAGGCCGAGAATCTGCTCCTCCAGCCTTTTTTCCTTCCCCGCCGGGGCAAAATATTCCACACAGGAGAGGAATTCCTCATCTCCCGCGGCAAAATATTCCTCCAGCATATCCGCCAGAACGTCCTGCTGGAGCAGCTTGATTTCCCCGTCGTCCGCCACCCTGAAATCCGGGTCCAGGTCAATCTCATCAAAATGATTCCTTATAATATAAAGGCAGAAGCTGTCAATGGTGGTAATCTGCGCGTTGTGTATCAGCGTAAGCTGCTTAAGCAGGTGGGCGTTCCCCGGATTCGCATCCACCCTGCCGGAAAGCGCCTGGGTGATTCGCTCGCGCATCTGGGCGGCCGCCGCATTGGTAAAGGTTACCACCAGCAGCCTGTCGATATCCACGGGATGCTCTGCGTCGCTCACCATCTGGATAATCCTCTCCACCAATACCGCCGTCTTTCCGCTGCCGGCCGCAGCAGACACCAGAATGCTGCTGTCCCTGGCATCAATTGTCGCCTGCTGATCCGGTGTAAATGTCACTGCCATCGTCTTCTCCTTCCGTCTCCAAAGCCTCTTTCATCCGTTCCAGGGCTTCCTGTTCTTCCAGCTTTTCCAGCTCCCGCTTCCGGTAGCCGGGAATTTTCTTATCAAAGCCGCATACCTTACTGTAAGGACAGTAGGTACAGGCATCCTTCGCCGTCTGGCCGCCAGACTGGACATAGGGGTTGAGGGCAATGTTTCCGTTCAGGATGCCGCTGCCGATTTCCCTGATTTTCAGGTTGACATAATCCGATATGACCCGGAAATCATTCTCTTCAAGGATGCTGGAACGGGCGCTGAAAGAACCGTCCTTTTTCCTCTCCACAGGGATGACGTCGGATTTCGTGCCAAACTCCCGATCCAGGCTTTCCACGATTTTCTCGTCCGCATTTACCACGCCCGTCATCCGCAGGCCAGCCAGGATTTTTTCCTGGATCTGCTCCGGCGTATCCGTTTCTTCGCCTTCCACCAGTGGATCGTGTACCCGGTAATACAGCATGGCCGCCGGTACCACCTTCCGGTCAGGATAGTCTTTTTCCTCCATTTCAACCGCCGCGTTCATATAGACCACCAGCTGCAGCTGCAGCCCGTAATACAGCGCCGCCAGGCTGAAATCCCGGTTCCCGGATTTGTAGTCAATGACCTTCACGTAAACCTTGTCTTCCTCCTCGCATACATCCACCCGGTCGATCCGCCCGCGCAGACGCAGCTTTTCCTCTCCGGTGAGGGAAATGTTCACCGACTCCAGCTCCTCCAGCACGGAAAAAGACACCTCAAACTGCTCCGGCCGGAAGGCTCCTTTTTTCAGCTGGTACTGCAGGGTGGACACGGTCCGCTTCAAAATCCGCTTCAGGCGGGTAATAATATACTGGTTGCGCGCATTGTCAAAAAGCACCGATTCTCCGTAGGTGACCGCATAGGCCTCCACCGCCTCCTCTATCAGGCTATCCCCCTCTTCCTTGGGAAAATCGAACCAGCTCCAGCCCTTTTCCTTCAGTTTTTCCCCGAAAATCTCCAGCACGCCGTGGAACAGGTTGCCCATGTCCACCGCCTCAAAGCTGTAGCCCTCCCTTTCCTTAAGCATCAGCCCATACTGCAGGAAGTGGGCATAGGCGCAGGAGGCATACTGCTCCAGCCGGCTGACGCTTCCAAGCAGGGTACGGCCAAACAGTGCCAGCGCCGCCTCCTTGGCCAAAGGCCTGTCCCGGTAGCTGTAGAAGGCTTTTTCCCGCATCTGTTTTGTCCAGTCCCGCGTTTTTTCCTCGGTAGCATAGATCTGGTATAAATGACGGAAATCCTGCTCTTCCCTGCTGTTTTCCTTCATTCTCGCATCTGCGAACTGCCGCAGCCCCTGAACCAGTCCCGATCTACCGTCCTCCAGCGTCTGCACCTGTGCAAGCTTCGGCAGCTCCTCCGGCTTTTCTATTCTTATAGAAGGGAAGAGCTTCTGTACCGTATCGATCAGGTAGGCCGGCCTCATGGAACGGCCTTCCCCGCTCATCCGGGAATAGGACAGGTACAGGCAGTCCGAAGGCTTGGTCATATTCATGTAAAGATACAGCTTCTGTATATACATCTGCTGCCTTGGGGTAGGCGCAAGCTCCATCCCGCTTTCCGCCAGAAATTCCCTGTCCATATCCGAAATAATGCCGCCGCTTCCTGCCTGTTTCGGAATATATCCGTCGTTCACACCCAGGAAAAAGAGCGCCTTTACCTGTTTTAAACGGGTTCTTTCCATATCTCCGGCCACGACGCGATCTACGTTCTGAGGGATGGTTCCCACCTGGATTTCCTGGAAGCCCGCCTCCATAATCCTGGAAAACTCATCCATTTTTACCGGTTCGCTGCCAATCAGCTCCACGATGCTGTCAAGCAGGTCCATCACCAGCCTGTAAATCTGTGCATATTCCCTCTGCTTTACCGCATCCCCTTCTTTTTCAAACTGTTCTTCATAGACCTTCAGCTTCAGCTGTACCTGGTTTTGTTCGATAAAAGCATACAGCCCCATCACCAGCGCCTTTGTGTCCGCAAAGCGCCCCATCAAAGGCTCCAGCTGGTCAAGGAGCTTACGCCGGCTTTCGTTCAGCCCCTCCAGCTCCTCCAGTTCATTTTCCATATCCGGACGTTTACGCACGAAGAGTGTATTCCATCTCTTTTTCCCCCGCACGCCGGTGGCAAGCACATAATTTTCCAGCCGATCCGCTTCCTCCGGGGTAAAATCGGCAAGGCCGCTTCTGATATAGTGAAATACCGATTCGTAGGTGAAGCCCTGGGTCACGATCTGAAGCGCGCTCTTCAGATATTCAATAAACGGATTCAACACGATTCCCCGCGTCTGGTCCAGATAGAAGGGAATTCCGTAAAGCCCGCCTTCTGTTTCCAGGAAGCTGGCATAGGCCGACAAATCCCCTGCTATTACCGCCACATCCCGGTAGCAGTTTCCCGTACGGCGCAGATATTCCCGGATAGCAATACAGACCTGGCGCACCTCCTCACGCTGGCTGGAGGCCTCCATGATCCGAATCTGCGTCTCTCCCTCATAAGGCCTTAGGGGGTAACGGAACAGATGTTTTTCCAGATGCGCCATGGAGGGGTTGTCCCGGAACCTGGGCACCGGATTATCCCGCAGGATCACATCCTTCCCCCTGGCCACGCCCGCCTCCGCGGCCAGCCGGGTCAGGGAGGCCGCCGTTTTTTTGCTCAGGTGGAACAGATTCTGCTCCTCCTTTTCATCATACATATCCTCGCTGCCGTCCAGCACTGCTGTTACGATTACCTCCTGCGCCAGCTCCATCAGCTGCCGCAGAACCCGGTTCTGCACCGGCGTAAAGCCGGTGAAGCCGTCGAAGGCGATGATGCTTCCCTTCACCAGGCGGGATTTCGGCAGGAGCCTCGCAAGCAGATCCAGCGTTTCCTCCGTAGTGATATATTTTTCATGGATAAACTCCTGAAAGCCCCGGTAAAGCACGCCCAGATCCTTCAGCTTATGGTACAGCTGGCCTCTCTTTTTTGAAAAATCGGTGAGTTTTTCCAGCTCCTCCACACCGATCCCGTACTGCATGAACTCGGAAATAGCCGATTTTACTTCATGGATGTAGCCTGTCTTATTCAGGTTGCCGCCGATGACCGCCGTCTCCCCCTTCAGCTGCCCCGCAATCCGGCGCAGCACCAGGCTCTTGCCCGTATCATCAAGCACCGGCCGCTCGTCCGCCCCCACCTCTTCAAAAATCCGGTGGGAAAGCCGTCCGAAGCTGAGTACGTCAATATTCATGATTCCCTGGCGCGGATGCATCATCACCAAATCCTTCTGCGTCTGCATCGTAAACTGATCCGGCACGATGATCAGGAAATTCCGATCCGGCTCCTGCTGCGACCGCGCAATGATTTCCTTATATAAACCGGTGCTTTTTCCCGCGCCGGATGCTCCTGTATAAAAACGTAATGACACGCTTTTTTCCTCCTGTGGTGATATGGCCTGACTGAATAATTACTCCCTAATTACTATACCATATCCGCTTCGCGGATATGGGCCTCCGGCGGAATTCAGCGCCTGATTTTCTGCGGTGAACGCAGAAAACAGTATGCGCAGGTATAATGTCGGCTACGTCGACATTATACCATATTTCCCAGGGCCTGACAGCTTCCAAATTCTATCCCTGCCTTGTTTTCTTCCATGATAAAAAGTAAAATATAGGTAATACTATCGTAACTGGAAACGTGCTGGACAATTCCGGGCCGTTACTAATTATGACCGGCCGCGCTGTTTTCCCCGGCTTCCCGGAATTTTACAAATAAAAAAAAGGAGACAACTATGAGAAAAGTGATTCCCTTCAACGAAAACTGGTCCTTCCGAAAAGAAGATACGGGACTTCCCCTGACGCTTCCTGCTGACTGGGAAACCGTGACGCTGCCCCACACCTGGAATGCGGTGGACGGACAGGACGGCAAAGGCAGCTACTACAGAGGCGCCTGCTGGTATGCAAAGGAATTCCCCACGCCCTCCGGCTTATGTGACAGCCGCTTGTATGTGGAGGTCCTGGCCGCTTCCCTTTCCGGAAGGGTGTTCGTCAATGGCAAAGAAGCCGCTTATCATGAAGGAGGTTTTTCCTCCTTTACCGCGGATATCACGGACTATCTCCACCCGGAAGGCTCAGGGAAAGCCAACCTGATCGCCATCGCAGCGGACAATTCCGACCGCCCTCATATTTACCCGCGTATGGCGGATTTCACCTTCTATGGCGGACTGTACCGCGGCGTTAACCTCATTATCGTTCCCCAGGTACACTTTGACCTGGAATACTGGGGCGCGCCCGGCCTTTCCGTCACCTCCCAGCCGGATGGGGAAAGCGCCTTCCTGAAGCTGCAAAGCTGGGTAAAAAATGCGGATGCCGATTATACGGTATGCTATACCATTACGGACGCACAGGGCAAAAAGACGGCCGAATGCTGGCGGCCTGCCGAAAATCCGGGGACAAGCGTCTTTCTGCCCAAAGCCCATCTGTGGCAGGGTGTGGAAGATCCTTATCTGTATACCTGCACCGCAGCCCTTGTTTACCGGAACGAAACCGTGGACGAAATCAGCTGCCGTTTCGGCATCCGTTCCTTTGCCGTGGATCCTGAAAAGGGATTTTTTCTTAACGGTAAACCTATGATGCTGCGCGGTGTTTCCCGCCATCAGGATCGCCTTTATAAAGGAAATGCACTCACCAGGCAGGAGCACTATGAGGACGCCGCCCTCATCCACGAGCTGGGAGCGAATACCGTGCGTCTTGCCCATTACCAGCACAGCAGGGATTTTTATGATGCCTGTGACGAATATGGTTTTATAGTATGGGCGGAAATTCCCTATATCAGCAGCCAGAGCGACGACCCAAAGGCGCATGAAAACTGCCGGACACAGATGCAGGAGCTGGTGTATCAGAATTATAATCACCCATCCATCTGTTTCTGGGGAATTTCCAATGAAATCACCATCGCCGGCGAAAAACCAGGCCTTGTGGAAAACCATAAGGATTTGAACGCGCTGGTAAAAGAGATCGATCCCACCCGCCTGACTACCATGGCCCATGTGAGCATGGTTCCCCTGGACAGCCGTCTTCACGGCATCACGGATCTGGAAAGCTATAATCATTATTTTGGCTGGTACGGCGGAAAATACACAGATAATGAAAAATGGCTGGATAATTTTCACGAAAAGCATCCTGAAATCTGCCTTGGACTGTCGGAATACGGCGCGGAGGGTATCATAACCTATCAGCCCGATGAGCCGAAATGCCGGGATTACTCGGAAAGCTATCAGGCGGAGTATCACGAGCACATGGCCGAAATCCTTATGGCCCGCCCCTATTTATGGAGCACCCATGTGTGGAATATGTTTGATTTCGGCTGCGCGGCGCGCAACGAAGGCGGCACTGCAGGCCGGAATAATAAGGGGCTGGTGACGCTGGATCGGAAAATTAAAAAGGATGCTTTTTATCTTTATAAAGCGTATTGGAGCAGGGAGCCCTTTGTGCATATGTGCGGACGGCGGTATGCGCAGCGACCCGGGGATACGGACCGCCTGGATGGTACAAACCCCGCTGAGAATAAAAAAGGCAACGGAAACAGCGTCCCGGAAGCTTCCATGGCCGGCGGAAGTACCCGTGTAAAGGTGTATTCCAATCAGCCGGAAGTGAGCCTGTATGTAAACGGGGAGTTATATCAGACCTTGAAGGGTGATAAGGTATTTTTGTTTGAGCAGGTCCCTCTTTTTGACGGTTTTACCTGCCTGACCGCCTATGCGGGCGAGTGTTCCGATACTATGACGCTGGAAAAGGTGGAGACAAAGCCTGAAATCTATACGCTTCCTGTGGAAGAGGATGAGGACGATATGGAGGGCGCCGCTAACTGGTTTGACGAGGCTGCGGCTGTGGATGCCAATGCGGCTATGGAATTTCCGGAGGGGTTCTTTTCCATAAAGGACACGGTGAAGGAGGTTCTGGACCAGGAGGACGCCGCAGCTGTGCTGGCCGGTGCGCTCTATGCCATGACGGGAATGAAGCTGAAGAAGAGTATGATGGGGATGATGGGCGAAAAAAGCGTGGAAGGGCTGATGGAAATGATGACCGGAATGGGCATGGGTGATAATGTACCGGAAAATGCCCTGCAGGTGGTGAATGCTGAGTTGAATAAGGTCAAGAAGAAATAACACCGATAATCAGCATTCGCAGGAGTTTTATGAAGATATTATTGTAACTATCCGGCAGGCCAGCGCAAGTAACTGCGCTGGCCTGTGCTTCGCGCTGACCGTAAACAAATGATTCACGAGTGCTAAAAAAACATCCCTGAAGGGGATCTGCTGTGAAAGTTCCTGCAAGCGGCGATGTGAATGGGCAAGCTTGCTTGCAGCTTCACATCGACATTTGACAGAGCAAGCCGGTTGGAACACAAGAAAGCCGGCATACCGAACTGTGAATGCCGTCTGCAAATTACAGGAATGCACGGTACGGAGCAATCAACTTTCATTTATGTTAATGTCGCACAGGCAGACATGTTCGTTTTGTATGGATTCAGATGGATATGAATAATAACCGTAATGGCACCGGACAGCTACATATTATTTATAAATAAGGCTTCCCCCCAGTATACCAATCCCGATTCCAATCCAGTTCAAACGCACATCAAACCAGGAAAAATGACGTCCCTGAATCAACGGTTTGGTTGCCTCATCCGCCCATGCCCAGAAGGCTGACAGGATTAATCCCACCGCCATACCGGCGGCGGATACCTTAGCCATACTCAGGGTACCTGTGAGTAAAATTGTAAGGACTGCAAAAAGAATCACATGGGCCGACCTTCTCAACTGTTTGTTAAGTTTACCGATATCCTTTACCGGGAACCAATACTTCATATGATTTGCAAGCTCCAGACTTGTTTTGCTGGTGTGTTCGCCGTCCTGGTGGGACAACCAGGTCATGAAGAGAAACCATAGAATGGTAAACAGCAGATGGATATAAAAAGGCTTAATCAATGAAAGTGTCAAACAGCAGTACCTCCTACGCTATAGCTTAATCTTTGCGCATGCTCCAAAACTTCTTTCTTATTCTTCCCGGATTTCAAAAATCCCAGCCTCCAAATGTTCCATTTGCAGCATACGGATATACGAATTAAATTCTTCCTATCATATGTTGCATCAGACATCTTGTCAATAAAGTAATCCGCTTTAACTAATAATCAATCCGTACAAAGGCACATATCAAAAAAGGAATTGAGCGAACAAAATCTGCTCAATTCCTTCCTGCTATTTATTAATCACCTTACACAGCTTCTTATAAAAAGCAATCCCATATTTCACAAATGTTTGGTATCTTTCCAGCCGTAATTGTGCATCATACCATTTTCTTCCACCTTCTGTAAGGCTTCCTTTGCATTTTCTTCAAGCAGAGCATAGGTATGCGCCACCTTTAGTTCCAGGATTATAGTTTGCACATGCTTGTAGATTTCCGGTGTTGTAACTGTTCGAGAACTGAACGGATACCCGGCGTTACTATCCATGCCCATTTAAACATTGGAATAGATACAGGTCCCAATTATTTCCTCCCCTCTGAGCAATCCCGACAAACGTTCTGGATGATTTCCATTTACAATATAGACAGGGCAAGATATTTCTGTATTCATAGCCATCATAACTTTTCCGTACATACCGCCGGTCACATCATATCCGTCTCCACTCTTTCTGAATATTTCCCATTGCTTAAATCGTGTTTTATCAATAAAAGGAAGCAACTCTCCTTTTAAATTTTCTATTCCATCTTTATTTGTGCAAAAGATAATTTTATCTATGGAATACCCCCAGTCCGGATTCAATATAACGGCCCTGTTTAACAAGGAAAAAACAGTTTCTGTAGAAACAATTTTACATCCTTTTACCGAATCAAATATTATATCTCCATAGACAACTGGTAAAATGCCATGTTCAAGATAAGTAAACAACTGGTTCCACCGATTGATACCTTCTCCCTTGTTAATATTATCGTTCATAATATTGTCAATTGGATAAGAACATGCTAAAATTCCCTGATTTATAAATTCCTCTATTAATTTTGTATGAAGGAAAGCATTACCATTTTTCCCTTTGCAAAATCCCATCCATCTTCATTGGTTATTCCATCCATCAGAGAATACTTTTCCGCAAAATAATGTCCGAAAGAACCTCCTCCATTTCCAATGACTACAGAACCTTTCAAAAAAGGCAGACACTCCCGTATCTGCCCTGTAAGTTCTTTTATCAAATCATATCGTATGACACATGGCTTTGACTTATCAGTCAAAATCGCTCCACCCATTTTTATCAGAGTTAACTTTTTCATAACTATCCTATCTTCCCATATTTATACTAACACCTTCATAATCAGCTACAATTTGATAAAATTCTTCCCTAGAAAAATCAGGCCACAACGTATCCGTAAAATAAATTTCCGAATATGCGGTCTGCCATGTAAAAAAATTACTGAGTCTGTGATTACCGCCCGTACGAATTACCGCATCTATGGAAGGAACATCAGCTGTATCAAGACAACTCTCTATCGTTTTTTCTGTAATATCATCCGAGCTGATTTCCCCCAGCTTCAGTTTTTCCGCTATTTTCCTAACCGATCTGGTGATTTCATCCTTTCCCCCATAACTGATTGCAATCTGAACTACCAGATTTTTGCATTCAGCAGTCTGATGCTGTGCATCGCTTATCAAAGCCTGTTGCTTTTTTCCCAACCTGCCAATATCTCCAACTGCCTTTATTCTGATTCCTTTCTCAATGCAGTCCCTAATTCCTCACGAAAAAACTTCTCCATGATAGCAAACAAGCCTTCAATCTCTGGCTGCGATCTATTCCAATTTTCTGTTGAAAATGCATATACCGATAAATATGGAACAGACTTATCAAGACACCAGGTACATAATTCCATTAATTTATTAACACCCTCTCATGCCCCATCAGTACTGATTTTAGCCCTTGCTTCTTGGCCCAGCGCCGATTACCATCCATAATAACGCCCACATGGTTCAACTTGTTCTCGCCCATATTATGCCTCGCTTTCCATCGGCTTTTCCTGTAAATTTAGGTCATAAATATCTCTGACCATTATTTGGTATAAATTTCGGATCTCATCCATGTCCAGTTTTTCGCTTTCTGCCTGATGTTCCCTCACCCAGGAAATAAGAAAATTATATTCCTCCGCCCCGGTAACAATTTCCACAAATCTGTCCTGACTGATAAATCGCTTCATTATGATTTTCTCAGTTTCCTTCAGTTCATCCTGTTGAATATCTGCCTCTTTCAAAATTTCCAAATAAACAGCATTGCTTATAGGAGATATAAGATATCGCTCCTTACGTTTCCCGAACCATTTTGAAGCATTCTGCATGGGCAGTGCATCCACCCGCAGATTATCATATTCAGGCAACTGATATTTTTTCCGATATATCGTACCCGGTTCCATCGAAATGCCTTTTTTAAAAACGCTTCTTTTTCAACTATTATCTGATCGCAATATTCCCAATCACCGTTAAATCCAACAATCATAGCGTAAATACACTCTTCATCTTCTGTTAATCGGAAGAAAGACATATCAAATTTATATTCCTGTCTTCTTCCCTCAGCTTTTCCACTCTTGCCCCTTTATAACAAAATGTATTCAGCAATGTGGTAGCCATCGTTCCCGCCCCGGGAATTTGACTGGGCCAGCTTTTTATACAGACGAAAGAATTATCCTTTAAATCCCATATCCTAACAGACATATTTTCCGATATATGATATCGATATTCCTCATCACCCCTTTTTATTTTTTTTAATTTGCAAGGACCAAACCCTCCTCTTTTTTCATCTGCAAATAAGCTTTTGTGGGTATATACCTTTCCGTCTCCTTCATAAAGCTGTATGGGAAATAATGTATCCGGAAAAGCTCTTGCAACATAATATTTCAAAAATCGTATCATATAATCTGTTATGTTTTCTTTACGAAAGCCGTCTTCACAATCCTTATCAAACGTAAGATTTAATTCGGTATGCCTATCCAATTTCAGTTCAGCTGCTTCTTTGATCAGGCCTGACATCTTATCCAGCAATACCTCAAAGGTAATTTCTGTCCCTACCGGAACATCTCCTTCCTCCGATCTGGTTACGGTTCCCTTCCTGGCAGGTGAATCCAATATCAACTTATGACTTTTTATTTCCTGTACGGATCTAGTCATTATCTTTACCTAATCTGTCAACATAAATGCGGATTGTAAACCAATCCCAAAACCACCTGTAGGTTTCAGCCATGCCGGCATTTCAACTGCTGCTTTTTGATATAGGCTACGGTTTTTCCAGCTACTTCCAATTACTGACAGATTGTTGATGCATTCCTCTTCCATTCCGACCACATATTATATTATTCACTTCCGAATCAAGCCATTGAAACCATTCTCCTGTTACGCGGCAAACTTCTTCCGTGTCTGAAAAAGATTCTGCCATTATCTGCTGTTCCTCAATGCAGAAATTCGTAAGCGCCTTATGCTTTTTATAATGAGTTTCGCTTAAGACGGGCAGTTTACCGAAATGTTCTATTGCACGGACATTGACTCCATGTTTTCACGGGCTTTTTGGGGATGATTTTTACGGATAAATTCCCCTGTCAAAAGAGTGATATTCTTTTCCATTTCGACTGGCCAATCCAACGGAAACTCTATCTTAGGCCCACTCAGTTTCCTTCCCGCCAAAAGATCATTCATCTGCTTATAATACAAAGCAGCCTGTTTCTTAACAAAATCATTATTCTCCATGGCTGTATACAAGAAAGATTTAAATTCGTTATTTCCGGTCCAAAGTTCCCTGATTTCTTCGTTGCTTAATGCCATTCCTGTATCATGAAAATAAGCGCACTCCAATAGAAGCCATAAATCGCTTGCTGACAGCTCCTTTACTCTCTTGCGTCCCAAAACCAGTTCGATTGCATTCAATATATTAATCGAATGAGACGCATCATGCTCCGCTGAAGTACATGGTAATCATAAAGAAAATCATCAGATACTTCCGGCCCTTCAGGTCATTTCTGGACATGGCATAGGCACAGGGGAGGGTCGCCGCCAGATTCAGTACCGTACCCACGAACACATAAAAAATGGTATTCATATAACCGGCCCAGATTTCTTCATACTGCAGCAGGTATTTATATCCTTCCAGGGTAGGCCGTATCGGAAGGAGCAGCATCTCCCCGCCGGAGACGGCCTTGGGATCGCTAAAGGAGGCGCTTAATACAAAAAACAGCGGGTACAGCATCAGCACTGCGAGAAAAATCAACAGGGCGTATACGATAAAATTAAAAATCCCGTTATTTATTTTCGTCTTACTCAGCCTTTTTATTTTCATCTCTTCTTTCCCCTCCCATCAGAACAGGCTTGTTTGCGTAGTACGCCTGGAAATCGTATTGGCAAGCACCAGCACAATCGTGTTCACAACTGAATTAAACAAATCTGCCGCCGCTCCGAAGGAAAAGTCCGCCTTTTCCAGACCGGATTTATATACAAAGGTTGAAATCACTTCCGAAGCGCTCAGATTCGTAGGATTCTGCAGAAGGTATACCTTTTCATACCCTACGCTTAACAGGGAGCCGCAGTTAAGTATCAGCAGTATCAGAATCGTCGCCACCAGCACCGGAAGATTGATATACCAGATCTTCTGCAGCCTTGAAGCGCCGTCAATATCGGCCGCCTCCAGCAGCGCCCTGTCCACTCCGGATAATGTGGCAAAGTATATAATGCTTCCCCAGCCCATCTCCTGCCGGATGCCGCTGAGCACGTAAATCCATTTGTACATGGCCGGTTCCTGAAGGAAATTGACCGTATCGCTGCCCAGCATGGAAAGAAACCTGTTAATTACGCCGGAGGTCGGATTCAGAAACAAGGTAAGCATACCGCATAAGACAACCGTTGATATGAAATGCGGCGCATAAGACAATGTCTGAAAGCCTTTTCGGAAACGTTTGTTTGATACCTCATTAAGGGTCAGCGCCAGGATGATCGGAATCGGGAACCCCAACACCAGGGACAACCCGCTGAGGGTTAACGTATTTTTTAATATGATGGGGAACCAATAGGAGCTGAACAGTCGTTGAAAATTGTCAAAGCCGCTCCATGGGCTTCCCGTGATCCCCTTTCTCATGCTGTAATCCTTAAAGGCAATGATAATGCCATACATGGGCTTATAAGCGAATTGCTTTTTCTGACCCGTCTGAATGGATTTGCTTTTTTTCCAGTTCATATTTTTCCCTCCTGCAATTTGTTAACTGATTCTAGCATGGAGGATCGCTTTTTTAACATGGATATTGTGTTACTTCCGGGCTAAAAAAATGGAGAAAACAGTCCACATCCGTGACAGGACTGTTTTCTCCATATATTTTGCAAAAATTTCCATCTCTAGCTTATTGATGATGCGTAATCATCCCCGCCGCCTTGGCGATTTCCAGCACCACCACCGGCACCAGCGCCAGGCCGAGGGCCGTCAGATACAGATGCCCGGGCAGTGCAGTCAGGCCAAAAACCAACGCCAGCGGGGGCACAAAGGTAATCAGTGCAATCAGCACCAGCGACAGGGCAGCCGCGCCGTTTAAATACTTATTGGTAAAAAATCCGGTCTTAAACAGCGAATGGCTGGATCGCATATTAAAGGCATGGAACACCTGCGTGGATGCCAGCACCATGAAAGCCATGGTACGGCCCGCTTCCACCGTGCCCGTTTCATTCCATCCCAGCCAGAAGCCAAACAGCGTCAGGGCAGCGAACATGGCGCCCTGCAGAACGATCCGCACGCCCAGCCCATGGGCAAAAATGCCTTCATTCTTCGGCTTAGGCTTCTTCTCCATCACATCATCAGGCACAGCCTCCATACCCAGCGCAATGGCGGGCAGGCTGTCTGTTACCAGGTTGATCCACAGAAGCTGCATGGAAAGCAGCGGGCTCTGCTTCCAGAACAGCATGGATAAAAATACCGTCAGCACCTCGCCGATGTTCGTTCCCAGCAGGAACGCCACCGCGTGCTTGATATTGCCGTAGATCCCCCGGCCTTCCTTCACTGCGGAAACGATGGTGGTAAAATTATCATCTGTCAGCGTCATATCCGCCGCGCCCTTTGCCACATCCGTACCTGTAATGCCCATGGCGCAGCCGATATCCGCCGCCTTCAGCGCGGGCGCATCGTTTACGCCGTCTCCCGTCATGGAAACAATTTCGCCCTGTGCCTGCCAGGCCTTGACGATGCGGATCTTATCCTCCGGAGAAACTCTGGCGTATACGGATATATGGCGTACCTTCCGGTTCAATTCTTCTTCACTCATCTGCGCCAGCTGTGCGCCGGTAATGGCTTCGTCGCCTTCCTCCATAATTCCCAGATCCTTTGCAATGGCGGAAGCCGTCACCACATGGTCGCCGGTTATCATAACAGGCTTAATGCCGGCCTTCCGGCAGACAGCCACAGCATCGCGTACCTCCGGGCGGGGCGGATCGATCATGCCCACAAGCCCCATAAAGGTAAGATTGCTTTCCAATTCTTCAATGGTGGGATTTTCAGGCACGCTGTCGATTTCCTTATAGCCCACTGCCAGGACGCGGAGGGCGTTGGAGCTCATGGAGTCAACCAGCTCCTGCGCCTTTTTCATATCGCCTGTGGTGCAGATGGGCAGCATGGAATCAAAGGCGCCCTTGGTGATGACCACATTTTTCCCATCGATTCTGCAGACAACGGTCATCAGCTTACGGTCGGAATCAAAGGGCAGCTCCGTCAATCTGGGATATTCCCTGGCCAGGGTTTCCTTGGGGCTGCCGTTTCTCATGGCGGCATATACAATGGAGGTTTCCGTGGGATCCCCGATATGCTGTACTTCTCCGTCCTTGACAATCACTGAACCGTCGCAGCAAAGGGAAGCATACTGCAGCAGCCTGCGGATGGCAGGCGTATCCTCATCGGAAATGTCCTCCATCAGATCCTCTGCCGCATCATAGGCCTTCACCAGGGTCATGCGGTTCTGGGTCAGCGTACCGGTCTTATCCGAGCAGATAACAGAGGCGCTGCCCAGCGTTTCCACGGCGGGAAGCCTGCGGATGATGGCATTCTGCTTCACCATACGCTGCACGCCGATGGAAAGCACGATGGTAACAATCGCCGGAAGCCCTTCCGGAATCGCGGATACGGCAAGGGATACGGCTGTCATGAAAATCTCCATCACGGCCATGCCGTCAATCAGCCCAATGACAAAAATGACCGCACATACGGCAATCGCCAGAAAGCCTAGGTATTTGCCCAGCTGCGCCAGCTTCTGCTGCAGGGGAGTCTGTGTATCCGACTCGCCCTCCAGAAGCCCTGCGATATGTCCCATTTCCGTCTGCATCCCAGTGGCCGTAACGATAGCTCTGCCCCGTCCGTAGGCAACGCTGCAGCCGGAATAAATCATGTTGGCCCGATCTCCCAAAGGCGCTTTTTCTTCTATTTGAAGAGATGCATCCTTTTCACTGGGCACGGATTCTCCGGTGAGCGCCGATTCCTCCGATTTCAGGCTGGCCGATTCAATCAGCCTGGCATCCGCAGGGATATTGTCGCCTGCTTCCACCAATATAATGTCGCCGGGAACCACCTTATCGGCGTCAATGAGCAGCTCTTTCCCGTCACGGATAACCCTGGCATGGGGCGCCGACATACTCTGCAGCGCTTCCATGGCTTTTTCCGCCTTGCTTTCCTGCACCATGCCCATAACGGCGTTCAGAATCACGATTACCAGAATCAGCAGCGGTTCAAAAAATTCCGATGTATCATGGCCGTTGCAGGCAACGATAAAAGAAACGACTGCCGCAGCAATCAATATGAGTATCATCACATCCTTGAACTGCTCCAGAAATCTCTGAAGATTGCTTTTCTTCTTCTTAGCCCGCAGCCGGTTAGGTCCGTACTGCGCAAGCCTCTCCTCAGCCTGTGCCCCCGACAGCCCTTCCGACCGGCTGCTGTGCAGTTCACTTATTACTTCATCCAATGGTTTACTATACTGAGCCATTTTCAATCCTCCTTGTTTTCCGAAGGAAAATACGAGCTCTATGCGAGCAGAGGATTTTCCTCCTTGTTTTCCGAAGGAAAATGCGAGCCCTCTGGCGAGCGAAGATTTTCCTCCGAATTATCCGTTCTCTTTTTACTGCGGTCCGTTCAAAGCCCTGTGCTCCTTTTGCCAAACCATTTCGTCTTTCAGTGACCCGGTCGGCAGATGCATGGTCTGCTCTACGATCGTAATCACCTGTTCCATGGAAAGGAGCCGCTTCCTGGACTGCGCCAGCAGTCCGAAAATCAGGACTCTTACGGTTTCCTCCGGATACGCAATGGTCAGATGCCCTTCCCTGACCCCCTGCCGGATCAGCCGTTCCAGCTGTGCCTGCAGAAGCTCATTGGCATCCTGGGCGATGGGGTTATGGGAAATGATTTCCAGCATGCTGTCCAGATTCTCTTCCTCATCTCCTGAAAACTGGTCAATCATGTGCATATAAAGCGCAACGAATTCCGACGTTTTCTGATAAAAAGTAAGCTGCGTATCCGCCAGGATTTTCAGGGAGGCTTCCTTAAGCTCCGACATTACCAAATCCACAACCTCATTAACTATTTCATCCTTGGATTTAAAATAATAGTAAAAAAGTCCCTTGGCAACGCCTACCTTTTCCACAATCTGGCTGACCTGTGTGTTTTTGATTCCGTTTTTGTCAAACAGCTGCCGGGCCGCTTCTATCAGCTCCGCCCGGCGTATTTCCGGTTCCTTCGTTACCCGCATTCTGTCACCTGCCATTGTCTGTTCTGCCGTCTTTTTGTGTATTATAGCAACTGACTGACTTTTTGTAAATAGTAAGTCAGTTATTTATTTTATTTTTATTAAACAGTCTCCCCAAAAGCTTTCTTTTTATATTTTGGAAAGAAATCCTTCATACTTTTTATAAGATTTTTTGATTTGCGTCACACTTAGGACACACTTTTCCTGTATCATAAAAAACAGATAGACAAACAATAACTCACAAGTTTTGTTAAACTATCTCCCCCCTCATAAGAATAAGAAGCCTCCACATTTTTTGTGGGGGCTTCTTATTTGCCGTGTACTATGTTCATTTTAAAAACTGCAGGCAAGCCGGTTTAACCCTTTCCGTTTTCCTTCCATAAAAGTTCCCTCTGCGCATACCGAAGCAGCTCATCCGGGGTGGGAATTTTTCCTTTTTTCGGCACCTTGCTCTGCCATGCTCCGGTAATTCCGTCATTTGGCGTATTTTTGTATGTATGCTCCAACGCTGCCTGCATTTCCTGCTTTACTTCCTGGACGCTTACCCCATACTCCTTTGCCACCTTCCGATAAATACTTTTTTTATTCATTTATTATTTTCTCCTGTCGGCAGACGTCTGTTATGTGCATCTGCTACTTCATTATAGACGATTCCAGCGTACGTTTCAACAATATCAGACGCTATAAATATTCGTAATTATAACAATTGTATATTATGATTATCACATGGAGGGAGGCGATTTCATGGATGAACAATTTATTCGGGATCGGATAACCGAGCTTCGGCTCCAAAAAGACGTTACAGAGAGAAAAATGAGCATTGAACTCGGACACAGTACAAGCTATATTCACAGCATTGCCTCCGGCCGGGCTCTGCCTTCCATGACAGAATTTCTTTACATATGCGATTATTTCAACATTACGCCCATGGAATTTTTTAACGATACGGAACATACTTCGGCCCAGCAGCAAAGGGCCATTCAGTATATCCGCCTGTTAAATGATTACGATACCAAGCTGATCGCAGATATGTTGGAAAGGCTGTACAGGCCAGAATAAAGATTTAAAAAAACAGACTGATAAAGCCTGGCCGGATTCCGGCCGGTTTATTCAGTCTGTTCTTATTTCCGCCGTCCTGGACAGCTGCTTGTTATGATTCCGAAACGGTATTGGCCTGCAGCTTGTGCTTCCGGTTCCCTTTTTTTACAAAGTCAAAGGAAAAAAGGATCATCAGCTCATGGGCCAGCAGCGGGAAGGCCGCCAGGATGCCAAGACGCAGCCATTCCCGCAGGGACAGATGCGCGGTTCCGAACGCCGCCGTCAGGAACGGTATTTCCGTCACGGCAAACTGCAGCAGGAATCCGATCACACAGGCCGCTATCATCAGCTTGTTGTTAAAGTGGTTCATCCGGAATATGGATTTGCGCATATCCCGCATTCCCACCGCATGGAACAGCTGCGACATGCCAAGAACCGTGAAGGCATAGGTCTGCGCCCGGTTCAGGATAGCTTCATGGGAAAGCACCGTGGCAAAATTATTGATGGTCAGCGGAATCTGTTTTTCGAGAATTACAGCATAGGGAATGGTAAAAAATGCCGTCAGGCTGATTCCCGCAATCAGCAGTCCGTAAAAACAGGTGCAGGCCAGGCCGCCGCCTGCGAAAAGACTTTCCTTCGGATCCCGGGGCGGCCGGCGCATCAGGCTTTCCTCATCATTGTCGTCCACCCCCAACGCCAGCGCCGGAAGGGAATCTGTAATCAGGTTAATCCACAGGATGTGGCTGGATTTCAACGGGGAGGCCAGGCCGCACAGCACCGCCAGGAACATGGTCATGATTTCGCCCAGATTGGAGGAAAGGAGGAATATCACGGATTTTTTGATGTTCTCATACACCCCTCTGCCCTCCACAATCGCCTTTTCTATCGTGGCAAAATTATCGTCCGTAAGGATGATGTCAGAGGCCTGCTTTGCCACATCGGTTCCTGTCATTCCCATGGCAATCCCGATATCCGCCGCCTTCAGGGAGGGAGCGTCGTTTACGCCGTCTCCGGTCATGGCCACGATATTTCCTTTTTCCTTAAAGCCCTTTACAATCCTCACCTTATGCTCCGGCGACACCCTGGCAAACACCCGCACCTGATCCAGCTTCTTCAGGAAACGTTCCTCCGGCAGATGCGATACCTCCTCCCCTGTCATGCACTGCTCCGGGCGGCTCACTATCCCCAGCTGCTTTCCGATGGCAAAGGCCGTATCCACATGATCCCCGGTTATCATCACCGTTGTGACGCCGGCATCCCGGAACCGTTCCACGGCATTCGCCGCTTCCGGACGGGCCGGATCCTTCATTCCCACCATCCCCACAAAGGTAAGCTCCGCCTCCACCGGGCCGCTGCCGCCGGTGCGCATGGCTACGGCAAGGGTCCGCAGCGCCTGGGAGGACATTTCCTCCACCGCTTTTTTTATCTGTCTTCTCTGCTGGTCCGATATGGGCACAGGCTTTCCGTACAGCAGGACGCCGGTGCATTTTTTCAGGATTTCATCCGGCGCGCCCTTCGTATAGGTAACCGTCTGGTTTCCCCGCTGATGGAAGGTGGACATCATCTTGCGTGTGGAGTCAAAGGCAAGCTCCCTGGTTCTAGGATATTCCTTTTCCAGCGCCTGCCTGTGCAGGCCGTAGCGCGCGGACAAATCCAGAAGCGCCAGCTCCGTGGGATCCCCGATTCGTTCCCCGCCTTCCAGTACGGCGTCGTTGCACAGGGTCATGCCCTTTAAAAATTCCCGGTATTCTTCCCGGGCCAGTTCCTTTTTCCCCACCATTTTCTGGTTGGTAAAGCAGGTTTCCACCGTCATTTTATTCTGGGTCAGCGTGCCTGTTTTATCCGTGCACACAACGCTGACCGCGCCCAGGGTTTCCACTGAGGGGAGCTTTCTGACTATGGTATGTACCTTCACCATTTTTGTAACGCTCAGGGCCAGGCAGATGGTGACCACCGCGGGAAGCCCCTCCGGCACCGCCGCAACCGCCAGGGATATGGCGGTGATGAGCATTTCAATCATATTTCTCTTCTGAATCAGCGCTATCAGGAACAGCGCCACGCATAAAAGCAGGGAAAGCAGGCTCAAAATCTTTCCCAGTTCCCCAAGACGCTTCTGCAGGGGAGTGATATCCTCATGGCTTTCGTTGATGAGGGAGGCGATTTTCCCAATTTCCGTGTCCATGCCCGTGGCGGTAACGATCCCCTCTCCTCTTCCATAAGTCACAATGGTGGACATGTAGGCCATGTTATACCGGTCTCCCAGGGGAATGTGCATCTCCTTCTGTACTTTTGCTTCCCGTTTGCCCGCAGCCGTCAGGCCGGAATGCGCTGCCGCCAGATCGGACATTTTCCCGGACTGTGAGCTGCGTCCGAAGGCGGCTGCACCCCTGGCGATGAAAGCGGCGTCCTTTTCAATAGGCAGGGACTCCCCGGTAAGCGCTGATTCCTCCACCTTCAGGCTGCTTGTTCTGGTCAGGCGCAGATCCGCGGGCACCTGGCAGCCTGCGTCAAGGCAGACAATATCGCCCACCACCAGCTGTGACGCCGGAATCTCCCGCTCCTTCCCTTCCCTTATCACGTAGGCCCTGGGACTTGTCAGCTTTTTCAGGGAATCCAGGGCCTTCTGTGCCTTTCCCTCCTGAATCATCCCCACTATGGCATTCATGAATACCACAATGGCTATGATCACCGCATCGCTCACCTCATGAAGCAGGAGGGAAATGATGGCCGCTGCAAGCAGCACATAAATCAGCGGATCGTTAAGCTGCTCCAGGAAGGATTCAATCACAGTTTTCTTCCGCGGTTCCTTCAGCTCATTTTTTCCATATTCCTGGTATCGCCTCGCCGCTTCCTTTTCCGTCAGTCCTTTGTCTATATCGCTGTCTAGCTGTATGCATGTTTCCTGAATGCTTTTTGACTCAAACACGTTCCCACTCCTTTATCTTGTCCTGATGCCTGTCTGAAGCGTCCGCGCATCCGGTTGGAGGGTGCGGTGATTTTTCAGACATGCTCTAATAAACCTTATGAAATACAGGACAGGAATATGTCTGCCGGGTAAAGGAAAAATCAGCCGTCGGTGAGTTTGTAAGCATGGGGATGGGTGTCCATGATCTTTTTATAGAGGAAACAGCCCCGTTCGTGGTCGTTTATTTATTTGCCGCTCCCGCCGCTATTCACCGGTTCCGCCCGTATCCGCCGATTCCGCCTTATCCACCGGTTTTGCTTTATACACCGGTTTCACCGCTCTCCGCCTGTTCCGCCGCCTGTAAGGGAAAAAAGACGTCTGGATGCTGCCGCTATGCGGAAGTACTCAGACGTCTTTTTATTTTGGAAATGTAACAGTCCAGGCCGGACATCTTCTTTCATGGCTCTGCCGTTCTGAGCTGTTACCTATAACCTGTAAATTATGCAGGTCAGTTCAGCACGCTGTCGTCCCCTTCGGGAAGGATGAATGCCAGAATGATGCCAACAACCGCTGCCAGCGCCAGGCCGGAAATGGTAACCGCGCCGTATACGGGAATGCTGTCGCAGCCGATTCCCAGAACCAGGATGATAGCGGCCACCAGCAGGTTGCGGCTGTTGCCGAAGTTCAGCCTGGAATTAATCAGGATACGCACGCCCACTGCGGAAATCATACCGTAAAGCACGATGCTGATGCCGCCGGTAACGGGAGACGGGATGCTTGTGATAAATCCGCCGAATTTTCCGAAGATGCCCAGAATCATGGCAAACACAGCCGCGATACGGATAACGGAAGGGTCGTATACCTTGGTTACGGCCAGAACGCCCGTATTTTCTCCATAGGTTGTGTTGGCAGGGCCGCCCAGAAGGCCTGCCAACGCGGTTGCAAGGCCGTCGCCCAGAATCGTTCTGTGAACGCCCGGATCCACCATGAAGTTCTTGCCTACCACGGCGCCGTTGGTGGTGATGTCGCCCACATGCTCAATCATCGTAACCAGTGCAATCGGGGCAATGGCGAGAATGGCGTCCAGCTTGAACTGAGGTATGCACAGCAGCTGCGCCACAATGTCCTTATCCATAAAGGAAAGGAAGTGAGCCTCTCTCACTGCGGTAAAATCGCAGAAGCCAAGCGGCAGGCAGACAAGGTAGCCTGCGATAATGGCAAACAGAATCGGCATCAGGTTGAAAATCCCTTTTGCAAAAATGGATACACAGATGACCACAGTCAGAATTACCACCGTAACCAGCACGGATTTCAGGCTGAATTCTCCGTTGTAATAAAAAGCGCTGTTGATGGCGGTGCCGCTCAGACGCAGGCCGATAACAATGATAATCGGTCCGGTCACGATAGGGGGCAGCAGCTTGTTCACCTTTTCATAGCCGAAAATCTTGATCAGGCCGGCAAACAGCACATATACCAGGCCGGCAATGATAAGCGCGCCCTTGACCGAGGCCAGCTTCTCCATAAAATCCGGATCCCCCATACGGGAGTCCCCGATAATTGCCATGATTCCTGCCATAAAGGCAAAACTGGAGCCCAGGAATACGGGCACCTTTTTCTTCGTTACCCAGTGGAACAGCAGCGTGCCGAGTCCGGCACAAAACAGTGTGATTGACGTATTCAGCCCTGTCAATGCCGGAACCAGCACCGTGGCGCCGAACATGGCAAGGGTATGCTGAATGCCGAGAATCAGCTTTTGCTTCTTGGTTCTTTCACCCATTTTTTTTAATCCTCCTCATAAGTATAGTATTAAACAGGTTATTTAAAAGCCTTTCGGCTTTTTGACAAATTGAGATGACAGACGACGGCTAGAAACAGATCTCCGTCTGCGCCGGTACGGTTTGGGCAAGCATTTTCCCGCCCCGGAAGGAATAGAGCACCTCGCTTTTGGTTCAGGGCATCGTAAAAATTATCCGCGTTCAGGATGATGAAATCCGCGGGATTCTTTTCCCGGATGCCGTAGTTTTCTCCCAGATGGAGGGTTTTGGCGGCGTTTAGGTGTCGGATGCCGAAGAAGGCCGAGCCAGTCATACAGATACCCGCAAGGGCCACCAGCAGCGGCACCACCCACGGCTTGTCCGGCGCAATCAGTTTGGCAACCGGAATGGCAAACATGGCCACGCCCACGCCGAACCAGCCTATCTGTGTGAAGCTGATGATGGCGGAAGGCAGATAAGAGCCTTTTTTACCAAAAGAATGCTGGGCCAGCAAATCCATGGATAAACCGGTTTTACAGCCAACATAGGCCAGTAGTGCCGTATAAATACCAAGAATTGCGCCGCCCAGCAATAATGCTTCGACGAAACCTTTCAAATCAAGTCCGATTCCCAGCTCCTGTCCGGTCCACATACTGGCTGAGAAAAAAGTGAACCCCAACATGATCATGAACATTGTCACGATGTTCCGGCGGGCATGTCTGGGAACGGGCATCAGCGAATAATCCGCATCCACTTTTACTTTCTGTTCTTTCGTGCTCAAAATCTTGTCTCCTCTCCTGTTGTTTTCCTCCAAAATACTCTTCCTAAGATACTACCATATCCGGCGGGCGTGCACAACGGTAAATTTTGATGAAAGAGGAGTTAATTTTTTGTAGGAAAGAACCGTCCGGTGGACTGCTCTTCACACCGCGGGAATCTTCTATTAAAGACTGTTTCGTTCCCAAACCATTCACTGCCCTTTGCACTGTATACCGGAACTATGCTGCTTTTAAAATTTAAAGGGTATTTAAAGCTTATATGTGATTGTATTCTGTCCCCCAATCCGATACAATAGAAACAGAGCGTCCGAAATACCGGACGCAGACGGACGCTGCAGCCTGGCCTGCGGCCAAACTGCAACAGGCAACAAACATACACCTATACCCGGAGGAAAGATTAATGAAAGAAAAACTATACACCATCCCGCTCAACGATGCCATGAATGCGGAGGACGAATGTCCCTTCTGCTTTATCGAAAGAAATGTGGAGCAGGATATCATGGACTATGTTCTCGGCTCCTGCGCATCCTATATGGAAAGCGATACCAGGGAGGCCACCGACAAAGCCGGCTTCTGCCGCATGCACTACAAGAAAATGTTCGATTATGGCAACACGCTGGGAAATGGCTGGATTCTGAAGACCCATTATAAGAAGCTCATTGCGGAAATGAAGGATCAGTTCTCCCACTTTACTCCCGGCAAAACCTCCCTGATGAATAAGCTGAAGGGCAGGCCCGCGGATGCCAACGCCATCGCCTCCTGGGTTGCGGAAAAGGAAAAAACCTGCTATATCTGTGATTATTTCACCAAGGAATACGCACGCTACATGGATACCTTTTTCTACCTGTATAAAAATGACGAAGCCTTCCGTGAAAAGCTGAAAAACAGCAAGGGCTTTTGCCTCCATCATTTCGGAGATCTGTGCGCAAATGCGGACGCCCATCTGGGTGATGCTGAGAAAAAGGACTTCTATCCTCTGGTATTCCGCCTGATGGAGGAAAATATGGAACGCGTTTCCGGTGATGTGGACTGGCTTATTGAAAAATTCGACTACCGGAACAAGGACGCGGACTGGAAGACCTCCAAAGACGCGGTGCAGCGCGGAATGCAGAAGCTCAAGGGCGGGTATCCGGCGGATCCGGTGTATAAAATGAATAAATAATCAAATACAGGTGCAGAAGGAGCAGATTATGAATAATAAAATTTTAATACGAAATTTCGGTCCAATCAAAGATGCTGAGATTCATCTGAATAATAATTTCCAAATCCTGATCGGCTCCCAGGCCTCCGGAAAAAGTACTTTATGTAAAATCGTATACTTTTGCCAAAAAATAAGGGATTATACCCTGGATTTTCTGATGAACTCAGAGCAATTTACAAAAAATCATAAAAATGAGTACTTCAACAATTATTTAAAATATATGACGAAACAGTTCATTGGGTGTTTTGGAACTACAAAGCATATGAAAAGGTTCCGTATCACTTATTTGTTTGATGAAAAGAAAATAGAGATCTGTCTAAATAATGATGGTTATGTCCGTTTCTCTTTCAACGACATTTTAAAAATGGAGATTTATTCTCTGATTGAAGAAGCTTCAGATATGTTCCTGAACCGGCTCAACAATGAGGTTGCTTCTATTATGGATAATATAACTGCAATCGGAGTTATGAAGCGCCATTTAACCGAAGTTCTATTCTCCATATTCAAAAATGAAGCTGAAATCATTTATATTCCGGCAGGAAGAAGCCTGCTGGCTACTATGTCAGAGCAGCTACATGATATCTCTGTTAGTGAAATGGATTTGACCATGCAGGAATTTGTAAAGTTAATCAGAGCTACAAAAAGCCAATTTGGTACAAAGATACCAGAAATGGTTCAGAACTATACAAAAACAGTGAAAGGACAAATTAATAATTCAGCAGTCACCCATGCATATGAACTGATTAAAAAAATATTGAAAGCCGATTATGTAAATGACAGCGACGGTGAAAAAATTTATTTTGATGAACATCATTGGGTAAAGCTGATGTATGGATCCTCCGGACAACAGGAAGCCCTGTGGATTTTAATGCTGACCCTAATCATTATTTTAGAAAACAGACGGGCCTTTGTTGTTATTGAAGAACCGGAAGCCCACTTATTTCCCATAGCCCAAAAAGATATGATAAGCCTTATTGCTTTAATGGTAAATGCCACCGACAGCCGGGTAATAATCACCACACACAGTCCTTACATTCTTACTTCCTCAAATATTTTATTATATTCAGAAAAGGTGGAAAATAACTATAGAGGAGAAGAAAAACCGGTAATTCCCCGAAGCATACGATTATCCTATCATAAATTTGCTGCATATAAAGTAGAAAATGCAGCAGATTCTTTAACATCTCTCATGGATGAAAACAGCCATATGATAAGTACTAATTATATTGATAAAGTTTCCGAAATCACCAATAACGAACTGGAACACTTGCTTGATATGGAGATAAACGATGATATGTAACAAACTTCAATTATGCGTAAACAGCCAGCTCTTCGAAAAAACTCCACCTGAATGTACAAATCACAACAAAAGTTTTTGTATTGAATCCTCCGACAAAAGGCCTTCTGTAAAATGTGTAGAGAAAAAGAAAAAATATATTCTTGAAAATACTATGAAGAATCACATTATTTCCTATAAAATGGATGGCGGCATTATTGCTGTTGACAAGTACGTTCCGGAGGGTACGAATAAATGTGATTATCTTTATGTTATCAATAATTCAGAATCCATTGCCATATTAACTGAACTTAAAGGAGTTAATGTATCCAAGGCTTTAAAACAGATAAGCGATACACTTTTCTTATTTAAAGACTTTTTCAAAAAGTTTTCCCATGTGTATGGCCGGGCAATCGTTACTTCTTCAACTCCTGATTTAAAGGCCAGCCCGGAATATGTAAATCTGGTAAAATTAATCCGTAATACTTATCACGGGAACGTTAAAATCTCTAAGCAGCAATTTTCTGAAAAAGATATTGAGCTTTCTAAAGATTAATATGATCAAGTCCATTACGGAATTAAAAGCAACATATGCACAGATATGTTCATCCGGTAATAAACGGAAGCGTATTAATACCAACTGGATGGCAAGGACGGCCGGAATTGCTAGAAACTCAAATGATAGGATACAAAAGCCGTGAAAGCTGATGTATCCTTTTTTGTACCAAAAGTGTATTGGAGGTGGCAATTACATTTTATTCAACCGATTAGAATACCCGTACAAACAAAGACCGGGGCATGCGGGAAACTGTTAAACATATAGCTTCCCAATGTAACAGCAAAAAAGAGCCGGCGTGAAAGGTCATAACTCCTCCTTTCTCCCAGCTCTTTTTATTAGGCGTTTGCGAAACGCCAGAACCTGCATAAATGCGGGATTCTTTTTTCTACA
>OLQH01000753.1_pt1 | contig 32037 bp, 28 predicted proteins | sample 1672671 | NCBI WGS metagenome assembly OLQH01 (sample SAMEA3136712, study PRJEB25190) | human gut metagenome
CCAGCCTCTAAAAATCGTTTCGGCATAACGTTCTCCTCTTTGGTGGTGGTGTGCCGCGCGCGTCTCACACGCATAACAAAAAATCGCCGCGCCGCGGCGATTTTCAGCTCAAAACGCCGTCAGGCGCATGAAACAGAAAACCGCGTCTGCGGTTTTCCGCAAAAGCGCGGGCGCTTCCCGTGCTTTTGATACCAAGACGAAGCGCTGCGAAAACCAAAACTTTCACAGAGCTTCGGCGCGGCAGCCCTTTCAGGCGCAGCCTGACAAGGGCATGCCTCGTTTGGAACGGGCGGCGCCCGTTTCAAACGAAGTCCGTCAGTCGAGGATATCGACTGTCACGCGTTTGTTTTCACGATTGCCTGCCGCTTTCATGAGTGTGCGGATTTCCTTTGCGATGCGGCCGTGGCGACCGATAACGCGACCCATATCTCCCGGTGCTACACGCAGCGAGTAGGTAATGTTATCGCCGTCGATCTCCTCAGTAATGGCAATCGCAGCCGGATCGGAAACCAGATTTTCGACTATATAAGTCAGTAACTCTTTCATTTCGACGACCTCACTCAATTCAGCACACCGGCCTTCTTCAGGATACCGCGAACGGTATCGGTCGGCTGAGCGCCGTTCTTGATCCACTCCTGAGCGCGGTCAGCGTTTACGTTGACAACAGCCGGCTCTGCCAGCGGATTGTAAGTGCCGATCTCCTCGATGAAACGACCGTCACGCGGGTAACGGGAATCAGCGACAACGATGCGGTAGAACGGAGTCTTCTTAGCGCCCATGCGACGCAGTCTGATCTTTACCATTGAAATTTCACCTCCTGTTATAGAAATTTATCTATTGTAAATTTACTTTACAAACGAATAGCGATTAAAACGGCAGCTTGAAGTTGCCCAGTCCCGGGAAGCCGCGGCGCTTTTTGCCCTTGCTGCGTGCCATGCTGGTAAGCTGCTTGGTCATCTTCTGCATGGCCTCAAACTGCTTGAGCAGCTTGTTGACCTGCTCGACCGACAGTCCGCAGCCGTTTGCAATGCGCTTCTTGCGGGAGTAGTTGATGATGGAGGGATTATCTCTCTCCTTCGGGGTCATAGACTGGATGATGGCTTCGGTATGCGCCATCTGCTTTTCGTCGATCTTTGCACCGGCGAGGGCTTTTGCGTCCACACCCGGCAGCATGCCGAGCATTTCCTCCATCGAGCCCATGTTTTTCATTTTCTGCAGCTGATCGTAAAAATCGGTCAGCGTCAGCTTGCCGGCCATCATCTTCTTGGCGGTTTCGGCTGCCTGCTTCTGATCGAAGGACTCCTGCGCCTTTTCGATCAGTGTCAGCACATCGCCCATGCCGAGGATGCGGCTTGCCATACGGTCCGGGTGGAACGGCTCGATATCGCCGAGTTTCTCGCCCGTGCCGATGAACTTGATCGGCTTGCCGGTAACGGCCTTGACCGAAAGCGCTGCACCGCCGCGTGCGTCGCCGTCCATCTTGGACATAAGCACACCGTCGATGCCGAGAGCCTCGTCAAAGGTCTGTGCGACCGTTACGGCGTCCTGACCGGTCATTGCGTCCACCACGAGGATGATCTCGGTGGGCTTGACCGTTGCTTTGATGTTTTTCAGCTCGTCCATCAGCTTTTCGTCGATGTGCAGGCGGCCTGCGGTATCGAGGAAAACCAGATCATAGCCGTTCTTGCGGGCAAAGTCGATGCCGTGCTTTGCGATCTCGACCGGGTCGCCCTGACCTTCGTCAAAAACGGGGATGTTAAGCTGCTTGCCAACTACCCTTAACTGTTCGATAGCCGCCGGACGGTAAACGTCACAGGCTACGAGCAGCGGTCGGCGCTGCTGCTGCTTGCGAAGCAGAGCGGCCAGCTTTGCGCAGTTGGTGGTTTTGCCGGCGCCCTGCAGACCGGCCATCATCACGATGGTGGGCGGGTTCGGCGATATGGTCAAACGAGTGGTCTGGCCGCCCAAGAGCGAAACCAGCTCCTCGTTTACGATCTTGATGACCTGCTGGGTCGGAGACAGGCTTTCGAGGATCTCCGCGTCCGTTGCCTTTTCGGTAACAGTCTTGATGAAGTCCTTTGCGACCTTGAAGTTGACGTCCGCCTCGAGCAGTGCCATGCGGATTTCCTTCATTGCGTCCTTGATATCGGACTCGGTCAGCCTTCCCTTGCTGCGCAGGTGCTTAAAAGCAGATGAAATTTTTTCGGTAAGCCCTTCAAATGCCATGTTAAGCCTCCTGCCTGAGCTGTTCGAGCAGTGCCGTCATGCGGGAAACGATCTCGTCCGCCTCGGCACTGTGCAGTTGTGCGGCGTTCAATTCATGCAGCTGCTCAACCTCGTGCTGAAGTTCCTCTGCGCACCGCTCGGTGTCGCCGTATCGGGCCACCAGACCGAGCTTGTCCTCCATCTCATGAAGGGCGTGCTCCGCTCGCTTGATGCTGTCGCGCACACCCTGACGGGTGATGCCGGCGTGCTCGGCGATCTCGGAAAGCGAAAGATCTTCATTGTAATACAGATCAAACAGCTCGCGCTGCTTCTCGGTGAGGGTCTCGCCGTAGAAGTCAAACAGCAGGCTCATTTCAAGCGGTGTTGCCTTCATGGTGATCCTCCCTGCGAAGTGTAAAGTGTTTTACCTTTACATCGAACGTGATTATTCTATCCTATATCGGCTCTTTTGTCAAGAGGAAACTTTCCATATTGCAAAGATTTTTTCGTTCCGGTTGCATCATCGGGAATTGCGGCTGGAAACCGCAGCTTCTCCCGCTTTGCAAGCGACCCGCTCACCGATTCATCCACCGAATCACGCTCAGCGCCTGCGGCGCGATCTCACTCGGAGACGCCGCCGGCTTCGCCAGAAAATATCCCTGCAGCAGATCAACGCCCAGTTCAATAACCTTGCGCAGCTCGGCTTCGGTCTCGATGCCCTCGGCAACGATCTTCATGCCGCGTCCGTGTGCGTATTCCACAATATCCTTGACCAGCTGCTGCTTATCCGCATCGGTATCAATATCGCAGATAATGGTGATATCCACCTTGATATAGTCCGGCGACAGCTCGAGCAGACTGTTGCTGTTGCTGTAGCCGCTGCCCCAGTCATCCAGCGCGAGCGCGCCCAGATCGCCCATTGCTCTGCGCTTGCGCTCCAGCGCCTCGCGGTCGATCTCCTCTTCCTCAGTGATCTCGATGACCAGATTATTCAGCAGCTCGGCAAACTGCGCCTTAAATTCCGCAACATCCTCATCCGTCAGGCTGCTGCTGGCAATCGAGTTGAGAAACAGTTTGGTGTTCCTATGCAGCTGCCCCCTGTTCTGCATCATCACAAACGTGGATGTCGCCTTGAAGACGGTCAGCCGCTCAACCTCGTACAGCTTGTCCATCTCGCGCGCCAGCTTCATCACGGTCAGCGGCGAATTCAGAAGCTGCATTTTCACACGCATCAGCGCCTCATACGCCGCCACCCTGCCGGTATGCGCCGAGAAAATCGGCTGGAAATGGTAGTCTGCGCTGTTCTCACGCAGCATCTGCAGGAATTCCCTGCGCAGCTGTGCTGCGTAGACCTCCTGATTATAGGCGCCGATATCAAATTCACCCATTTCGCCCTTGGACTCATGCTTCACCTGATACATGGCAAAATCTGCATACTTTTTGAGCGTAGCCAGATCCCTGCCGTTCTCCGGATACCACGCGATACCGCCGGAAATGCTGATGCGCATGGTGTCGCCGTTCGGCAGAAGCGCCGTGCGCTCCTTCATTGCTTCGGAAAGCCTGTTCAGCACCTGACGGATTTCGTCCCGTCTGTCGTAGCCATAGAACAGCACAATGAATTCATCTCCCGACATACGGGCGCAAATGGTATTCTGGGGCAGCGTCTGTGCAAAGCACTGACCCGCCAGATTGATATATCGGTCGCCCCAGTCATGGCCGAACGTGTCGTTGATATGCTTGAGGTTATCCATATCCATCATCAGCAGTGCAGCATGCCCCAGCTTTTCCGGCATACGGAACAGTTTTTTCACCCGTGCATCAAAGGCACGGCGGTTGTACAGACCGGTCAGCACATCGTAATCGCGCTCATGCTCGATGCGGCGGCGCTCAAGTGTCGTTGCAGTCACATCCTCGACCAGACCGACCTGCACCTTGTCCTCGCCGGTGATGCGCAGCATGACAAACCGCTCGCTGCCGTCCTTTTGCGGAATGGTGAACACACGGCCGCCATCCTGCAGACTGAAGCTCTCCTTCTGCAGCACCAGCTCCTCCATCAACATCTCAAACCGCTCCCGCGTCACATCATTCGGGTTGGCGTCCTGCATGCCGAGCATGGAGAAAAAGTTGTCGGTCACGAATACTTTATCGCTATCCTCACGGATTTCATAGCCGCCGAGTTCAATACTTGCCATGTCCATAATACGCAGGAATTTCGTGGAGGTATCCAGAATATCCTGACTGAGCTGGGTGATTGCGGTGGAAAAGCCGTCTATCTCGCGGATGCCGGTGCGCGAGAGCTTTGGGATTTCCGTTCTCTTATCCTGTATAGCGGCTACCTCGTCGGACAGCTGCCGGATCGGATGCGCCAGTCCGCGGCTGACCAGATAGCTGCATACCAGACCAACACCCAGCGTCAGCACGATTGCCACCAGCAGCAGGCTCTGCATATCGTTGGAGATTTTATACAGCGTGCTGTTGGGCACAATGCCGAGCAGCAGCCAGTGCTCACCCGAAAATGGTGCGTTGCGGTCGTACAGCGTCAGCGGTTCCGCACAGGCGAAGTATTTTGTCTTATTGACGACAATGGTGCCGGCAGCACTGCTGTCCTGCATGACAATGCTCTGCGCGCTTTTCAGCGAACGATCCTGCGTGGAAAACGTCACCGGCTGCAGCGGAATGCTGCCGACCGGCTTTTCATCAGTCGTTACGGCGAGCAGGTATGCGCCGGTGCCGTCATTCTGCAGCTCGGTCAGCGGCAGCTGCTCCTCCAGATAGCTGCACAGCAGCTCCACGCCGACAACGCCGTACACCGTGCCGTCCGGCAGGATGAGCGGCTGCGCGTACGCGATTGCTTCCCGCTTGTCTCCCGGCAAAACATACGGCGAGGTCGTCCAGCGGCCGTACTGCGCCATCAGCAGCTTGCCGCCGTCCTGATAGGCGGTCATGAACGGCTGATACACAAAATCATCAAGCTCTTCATAGTCCAGCGCGGGCTGCCAGCAGGAGTCCGTCGTAATACGCATGGACTTCACGATTCCTGCTGGTGCAAACGACAGCATCAGATCCTCGTTGCGCTCGGAAGCCGCCGCATCCGGGTCCAGATCACGCAGATAAATGCCCGGCAGACGCCCATTGGTCTTGCGGGCATCCAGATCGCATGTATTGAGCACCACGAATACGCCCGTCACCGACGAGCTGCGCAGCTGCGTCACCAAATCATCCGCAATCGCTTCAAGCAGCGGCTCGCTCGAAGCGCTGCTCTGTCCCAGCGTATCCTTTGAGATTTGACCGGAGGTCAGCAGCGCTTCGGTCTTCTCGTTGATCCGATTCGGCATATCGCCGAGATTCTGCGCCTGCACGAGAAAATCCTCCAGATATCTGCTGCGGTTCTCAACCTGTTTGGCTAAAATATCCTCCGCATTCCGGTCCAGCTGCTGCGGCACGCGGCTTACCGCGATGGAGCCGATCAGCAGTGTGACCTCGACCGCCAGAATGACCAGTACCGATATAAATATAGTGGAAAAGACCGATCTTTCCCGTTTTTCTGTTGGCTTACTGTGAGCCTTCATACCGCACCGCCTGTTCAAACCTGATTTCTCGAGCTGTTTCTCTTATCCTTCGTATGCCTGAAGCTGCGCCAGCGTATCCCGATACCAGCTGTCAAAATATGCATCTGTCAGGAATTCCGCCTCGGCCTGCTCCGCGCTCTGCCCGGCTGCAATGCGCTGCTCCACCGTGTCGCGGTCTGCCACAGCAAGATCACTCATCGCGTATTCCAGCACCTTGCGCGCGTTCTTGCTGCCCTCGAAGGCACGGGTGGTGTACAGCTTATTCTCGTTTACCGTCTTGACCGCCATCTGCAGAACGGACTTGACCTCGGGTGTCATAGCAACCTCGCTGTCAGCCAGCATTTCTTCTTTATTCGCTTCCCGGGTGACCGGCAGATAACCCGAGCCGATCGAGAACTGAATGTTGTTCTCCGGTGCGGTGAAATACTTGAGGAAGGTTACGCTCGCCTTGATCTCCGCCTCATCGCCCTTGGTGACAACCATGCCCGCACCCTGCTGCACCGAAACCGGTTCACAGCCCGCAAAATGCGGATTCGGCAGCACTTTCAGCTCGATCGAATGGCTGTCGTCATCACTGGTCATTACGCTGTCCGGAAAGAAGGTCGCGCTCGAGCTGGAGCCGACATAGGACAGGATCGTACCGGTTTTGATGTCATCGCTGCGGAAATGGCCGGTTGCCTCAAAATAGCCCTTGATAAACGGCACATAGTAGTTGTCCCACAGCTTACGGATAACATTTTTATCAAAATCAAGCGTCATTTTGCCGTTCTGCACGTCAAAAATCGTGCAGCCAAGCTCCTTTGCACCGATGAGCAGATAGTTTGCCATCGCATCTCTGCCAAACAGAGCACAGCCGTCATCCGGCGCTTCGGTCTGCGCGTCCGTCCAGTTATAGTATTTCTCGGCTGCTGCGGTCAATCCCTCAACCGTCGCAAGATCGTCATAGGTCGTGCCGGTCGCCTGCGAAAACGCCTGCCAGTCGGTATCGTTCAGATAGAGCACCTCGGTGGCCTTTGCGGTCGGGAAAATCTTGATGCTGCCATCACCGTCAAAGTCGCCCTCGGTGAGATAGCCTTCGATGTACTCGCTTTTTTCGCTTTCGGTCAGGTAGTCGTTCAGATCCACGACCATGCCCTGCTGATCGAGCTCATACGCGGTATCCGCATAGCCGGAGAAGATATTCGGCAGCTCTTCCGCACCGACCTTGCCTTCCGCGGCGTTCAGCACGTTAGTCTCCAGATCATTTACACTGCCCTGACTGGAGCTTTCCACCGTGATCCCCTGCTCTTTGCCGACCGTATCGTTGAAATTCTGCACCATCCGGTTGAATGCTTCGAGCTGCTCACCGTTATAGTAGTTCCAGATTGTGATCGTCACCGGCTCCTTTTCCGCACCGCAGCCGCCGCATATCAGCGCCAGCATGACCGCAGCCGCCGTTCCGGCGATCAACCGCTTGTATGCCTTCATAGTTTCCTCTTTTTCTCCCGATAGTATGTAAACAAATTCATCCGATTCTATATATTTTCCCATATACACGGAATTTTCTTTTTCCGTTCATATAAATAGTGCAGCAAAAGCAGAGTACGCCGCGCGTAAAGAGCGCGGAAATTTTACGCGGGCATGCTGCCGCATGGCAAATGAACTTGATAATGGTATTTGCGTGCTGTATGCGTGCACCCGCTGCAGTATCTGTCTGAACTGCTATAGTTTATCACAATACGCGAAAAACGTAAAGCGCGAGTTCCCGAGGGCACATTGCACATTGTTTTTGCTTTTCTTTTTCCGCACAGCATGGTAGAATACTATCAGTCCGAAAAAGGAGGGCGCATGCCATGAAATGGCTTTCACATCTGCGCACGGTGCAGCACCATCGTTTTCTGGTGCTCCGGCACTGCTGGCGCGTTGGATTATACTGGCAGGGACTGACGCACGATTTGAGCAAGTTCAGTCCGGTGGAGTTTTCCGCCGGTGCAAAATATTATCAGGGCAACCGCAGCCCGAACGAGATCGAACGCCGCGAAAAGGGCTACAGCGCGGCATGGCTGCATCATAAGGGCCGGAATAAGCATCATCTGGAGTACTGGATCGACTACGCCGCCGACGGCTCCGGTATGTGCGGCATGAAAATGCCCATTCAATATGTAATAGAGATGTTCTGCGACCGCATAGCCGCCAGCAAGACCTATCGCGGTGCTGCCTACCGCGACAGCGATCCGTATGATTACTATGCACACTCGGTCGATCATTATATCATTCATCCGGATACCGCCGCCGCACTGGAATTCCTGCTGCGTATTCTGCGCGACGAGGGCGAGGAAAGGGCGTTTGCGGCTGCGCGAAAGCTGCTTAAAACGGGATATTGAGCAAAAAGGAATCAGCCAGCCGGCTGATTCCTTTTTATAATATGATGTGCAGCCGCAAAAGTATCCACAGGCTGTGGATACTTTTTGTTGATATTCGCTTTGCAAGCAAAGAACCGAAACAGCGCACAGGACCTTCGTCCTGTGCGCTGTACATTTCAGCATTATCTTCCTTGGGCAATACCGCCGTCCCGAGGCGGTACGATTGGGAACGTTGGAGCGTCAGACCCGACCGTTTTTCCAAAGGAAAAGAGATTTAACAGCGTGCAGCCGGTCTGTGAATTACTCCCACAGGCCCTTAGCCTTCATGTCGTCGATGTACTCATCGCAGTTGGTGGAGTCAACGACCTTGGAACCGGAATCAATGAAGGAATCAACCTGTTCACCTTCCAGAGCCTTTACCGCAGCTTCCACTGCCTTATAGCCCATGTCATAACCAAGCTGGGCGATATCCATGCCGAGCGTACCGTCCTTGATGGCGGAGATAGCGGAGGTATTGCCGTCAAAGCCGCACACGATGGTATCGGCATACTTGGCATTGCCGGAGTCCTTGATGATCTTGACAACGCTCATCGCCATGTCGTCATTGGAGGAAAGCACGATGTCAATGCCGTCCGGATACATCTGCATAACGGATTCCATTGCAGTTGCAGCCTTCTCAGCCAGACCATCGCAGTACTGCACCTCAACGACCTCGCCGCCTGCTTCTTCAACGCCTTCCTTGTAGCCGGCCAGACGTGCCTCGTGGGTTTCGTCGCCCTGCACGCCGGTAACGACCAGTACGGTCGGCTTGTCAACACCGTTGGCCTTAGCCGCTTCTACCGCTGCGACTGCACCGCTCTTAGCTGCATCCTTGTTGCCGGTGCCGACAAATGCTACCTTCTTATCCGAAGTAAAGTCGGTATCCAACGCAATAACCACCTTATCCGTGTTGGCTACCAGTGTAGAGGCAGAATCCGACTGCAGCGGAGCCAACACCAGTGCGTCAATGCTCGGATTGCCGAGCGAGGTCTCGATCATGTTGACTTGCTCATCATAGGACGTTGCTGAGGTCGGAGACTGAATGTCTACATTTACATTGTCGTGCTCATCGGCATACGCCTTTGCACCGGCCATAACCTTGTTGAAGTGACCGTCAGTTAGCTTTACGATAACCGAGATGTTGTAAGCGTCACCGCTGCCGGAGCCTGCGCCGGAATCACCGCCGTCCGTCGAAGCAGAGGAACCGCCGCCGCAGCCTGCCAGCATGCCAACACACATTGCACTTGCCAGAGTCATCGCTAAGAGTTTCTTTTTCATGATCATAATCCTTTCTTTTCTCTCGTTTTTTCTCGGGTCTCTCTTTTTCTTTTATAAGCAGCGCCGAAGCGTTATTTATTACAGATCACAGGGCATTGCTTCCTTGAGTACAGTGGTAGACTTCTTGAGTCCGGTCAGCGCCGGCATGGTCAGGTCCTCCATTTCCTGGCTGATCGGGCCGTCGTAGCCCTCCATGCTCAGGCAGGACAGAAATTCCTTCCACCAGCTGACATCATGTCCGTGACCGAGCGCAACGTAGTTCCAGGTGCGCTTTGCAAACTGGTCGATGGTCTTGGTGTCGAGCACGCCGTCCGGGCCGACATAATTGCGCTCCAGACGCACATCCTTGGCGTGAACGTGATAAATGCGGTCCGCGCCGAGCTTGTGAACAGCCGTTACCGGATCGCCGCCCATCCACATCAGATGGCTTGGATCAAGGTTCATGCCGACCATCGGACCGACTGCATCGCGCAGACGAATGAGTGTCTCCGGATTGTAGACCATCTGGCAGCCGTGGTTCTCGAGTGCGATCTTCTCAATGCCGTTTGCCTTTGCCAACTCGACCGTCTTTTTCCAGTACGGAATCAGTACCTCTTCCCACTGCCAGTTCAGAATTCGAGTCGTGATCGGCGGCCAGCTGGTAACGATCCAGTTCGGCGTATGATCCTCTGCCGAGCCGCCCGGGCAGCCGGACATCATAACGATTTTCTTGATGCCGAGCAGACCGGCCAGCTTGAAGGTCTTTTCGACAACCTCCTGATGCTGCTTGCCTTCCTCATTCGGTGCAAGCTGGTTGCCCGAGCAGTTGAGCACCTCGAGCACCAGACCGCGCTTTGCAATCGCATCCATGTAGTTCTTGCGGGTCTCCTCGCTTGCCAGCATGGCATCCAGATCAATGTGCGGTGCCTTGGACCAGTTGCCGCAGGCAATCTCGATGGACTCGTAGCCGAGAGCGGCAACCGTGTCCAGCATTTCTTCGAACGGCATGTAGCCGAGGCAATCAGTATTTAAGCAAAATCTCATAGTTATTCGTCCTTTCTAAACGACTTTCTCAGCCGGTGCCGCGATATCCCATGCACCGCGGCACACCAGAGAAGAGAAAGAGAAAATTGGGTGTTACTTTTTATAGAAGTCCGGCATCTCGTCGTAGTGAATCTCTACAACGGTCTGCGTATCGCGCGCCTTGGAAGCTGCCTTTGCGGTCACCTGACCAACATAGCCGTCCCATGCGGACGGACCATCTACACGGCCTTCCTTGCAGGCATTGATCCAGGACTGGAATTCGATGTTGTATGCTTCAGGGAAGCGCTCAGACCAGTCATGGCAGATCGGCGTCACACGGGAATCATTCGTGCGGATCATCGCATTGGCGGGTTCAGGCAGATTGATGCAGCCTTCCTCGCAGACGACTTCGCAGCGAACATCGTAGCCGTAGCGGCAGTTGACGAAGGATTCTACGTCGATGCGTACGCCGGATTCGGTGGTCAGGTACATGATCTGCGGGTCGCGCAGCTCGCCTTCTGCATTGCGGGTGGTCTTGGGGAATACGACCTCGGCGGTCTTGTAGTTCTCACCGAGCAGCCAGCGCAGTACGTCGATTTCATGGATCATGGAGTTCTCGACCGGCATCGAGGTGGTGAAACCCGGTGCGTCATAGTTACGGTGTACGCAGTGCAGCATGAGCGGCAGACCGTACTTGCCGGAGTCGATAGCCTTTTTCAGCTGACCGTAACCCGGATCGTAGCGGCGCATGAAGCCAACCTGTACCAGCTGCTTGCCGGCTGCCATCTCGGCCTCGACGATGCGCTTGCACGCATCGGCCTCGGGAGCCAGCGGCTTTTCGCAGAAAACATACTTGCCGGCCTTGATTGCCGCCATAACGTACTGCTCGTGGAACGGGTCAAGCGTGGTAACGACTACTGCGTCGATGTCGTCGGACGCGATCATGTCCTCGCCCTTTTCGTAAGCCTTGATGCCGTATTTCTCGGCAACCGACTTGCAGAAGTCGATATTTGCGTCCGCGCAGGCGATCACCTTTGCGCCCTGAAGCGTCTCGTTGATGCGCTCGATGTGGGTACGGCCGATTGCGCCAGTGCCTACCAGACCGATTCTCAGTTCTTCCATGATATTTCCTCCTTAAATTTGTTATACATGTGAGTTTATGCTTTGTTTTGCAATTACGAGGACGTACTCGTGATGCAGTATAAAAATATTTGCCGTTGGACAAACACTTTAGGCTTGTATGAAATGCTAAATAATTGCATATTTTCGCATTTACGAGTACGTCCTCGTAAATGTTTAATAAAAAATATCTGCATATTTCAGCAAATATCTTTTCTCGTCATGGGAAACGCCACGGTCGGCATTTCGTTTATTTCCGTTTACGAGGACGTACTCGTAAACCTCTATAAAAAATATTTGCGTCTTTCAGCAAATATTTTTTATGCGAAGCATTCCTTCACCAGAATACGGGTGTCGGTGAAGATCCGGTCTGTCGCAGGCTTTCGACCGAACACGAGCTCATCCATGATGAGCTTGACCGGGAGCGCGCCCTGCTGCGCCTTGTCGCCGCCGAGCGTCCAGTCTATCACGCCCTGCCGCATCAGCTCCACGATCTCGGGATAGTTCTCGTAGCACAGCACACGAACGTCGTTTGCACGACCGGTTTCGATCAGCGCCCTGCCGACCTGCCCCACGCCGCCGCACGTAATGTAGATACCTCGCAGCTCGGGCTCGTCCCGGAGCAGCTGCAAGGTCTTTTTATAGGTAATCTGCGGATTTTCGAAGCTCTCGATGCAGGACACGATCTCGACCTGCGGATATTCTCTTTGCAAAAAATCCGTAAAGCCGTGCTCGCGCATCTGTACGTAATAGTTGTTGTTTTCTGTCTCAATCGCGCTCGAAATGATGGCGATCTTGCCCTTTCCGTCCAGAAACTGACCCATCAGACGGCCTGCGATCTGGCTTGCGCGCGCGCTGTCGATGCTGACGCAGCAGGTGCGGCGGGAATCGTTGATATCCGAATCAGTCGTGATGACCGGGATACCGGCGTCTGCCGCGCGGTCGATCGCGCGCCGCACGCTATCCGCGTTGATCGGGCTGACGATGATACCGTCGGCCTTGTCGTTGACCGCCTTATCGATGTACTGACTCTGGAGTCTCGCCTCCTGAAAACCGGTGACGGCGTAGGTGACCTCGATGTCAAAGCCGGTCTGCTCTTTCACGCCGCGTTCGATGCCGCTTTTGAGGTACGGCAGCGCGTCAACATCCACAAGGATCGCGGAAATGCGGTATTTTTTGCCCTGCCGCTGCAATACACGGCCACTCGGATTGGGCGTGTAGCCCAGTTCGTTGATGATGGCCTGCACCCTTGCACGAACTTCATCACTGACACCTACACGGTGGTGTACGACCTTATCGACTGTTGACGGATGAACTCCGGCGCGCTCGGCGATTTCCTTCATAGTAACTTTCATGCCGAACGATACCTCACTTTCATCGGCAAATCTGTGCTTTATTTGTCAGCGCGTACGTCCTCGCTGTGTCACGAGTACGTCCTCGTTACCTGACGATGTTATTGTAGCGCTATAAGCACGCAGCTGTCAACTGTTTTTTACGAAGTTTTTGAAGTTTCATCTTTTTCATAAAAGCTATGCCGTGTTTTTGGTGTTTTGCAACAAATGCTGTCACGATTGCTGTCAAGAAAATTAAGTCGTTCTAAAAGTTATCATTTTCCATCTATAAATGCAGAAAAGCTGCACTTTCCACAATAAAAAGTGCAGCTTTCATGGCGGAGACAGAGAGATTTGAAAAGCAAAGTTTTGATTTTTTGCATCTTTTTCTGTGTTATTCCGTCTTATTCAGTTCATCATCCCGTTTTTTGAGTACATATAGCACATACAGTTTCGGTTGTTTTTATCGTGATTGCTGTCACGTTGCTGTCAGCCCGAGCGGTTTCCCGCTCGGGCTTTTGGCTTTTATACCGGTCTAAACACACCGCCATCCAGACGGCCGATCACCCATGCGTTGGATCCGTTGACCTCCACAATATATTCGGCCTCCCATTCATACTCACCAATCTTTGCGCAGACCAGATATTCGTTCTCTGCATACGGTTCAACATAATCAAAACCCGTACAGTAATCGCCTTGGCTCTCCACATAGCTGCTGACTGCGCCTTGTGCCAACTTTGCAGGAGCAACATCCTGCTCTGTCCAGCCCATCTTCTGCTCATATGCAGAAATAGTATCGACATTCGCCTTTTCTACATCACTCAAATCGCTTCCATCATAGGACGAATTTGGCGTATACCACGATTTAGCCGCAAAGTAATTCTGGATTTCCTGCGTCTTGAACACATAACCATGTCGAGCATAAATCTCATTGCGGGCCAGCAGCGCCGTCTTTTGATTCCAGCCTGCCATATCGTCCTCGGTGATGTACTGCCGATCACTCGGAAAAATGTAATCAGCCGACGAAGCATCCGCAGTCGATGCCGGTTCTACTGCTGTCGTATCAGCAGTGTCCTGCTGTGCATAGTCGTTCATATCCAGATAGCCATACGCATCCAGTACCCACGGAACCGAGGTTTCCAATGCGTCCTCACCAAACAGTGTACAAAGCTGTGCGCGATCACCTGTATAGTTTGCCGCTGCGCCATACAATACCGCAGAACCGGAGATTTGATCCAGCTCATCAATAAAGGCTTTCATCTTCTCTGCGCTGTCAAGTTCTGTTTCATGCTTTGTGGTGTAGGCCATAAAGTATAGGCTGTTTAACTCTGCCGCAAGGTCGCTTGCCTTTTCAATCTCTGTATTGGGATCATGAAAAGCAGAAATTTTGAACACCTGCTCGTCCAGCATTTTGAACTGAATCGTTGTGTCTCCCACAGTTTCATCTGTATATTTTACTTCAACAATCTGCTGACCATCATCGTTCTCTCCGCCGTCCCACTCGGCTGTGCAACCCAGCAGATCTTCATAGTAGCTGCTGAGCAATTCCTGCACCGTCATATCGGTAAATTCGCCGAGATAGCCATTTTGTACGGTTTCGATATAAGTGTCCGTGCTAGTCGAGCCTGTATTACCACCAGACGTACCAATCATCACTGCAATCAAAATCAGTACAACCGCCACAATACCGCCGATGATAAACTTCTTTTTACCGCCCTTTTTCGATGGTACCGGCGCTCCCTGTGGTGGTATTACATTCTCATGAACGTTTTCTGTACTTGCAGCAGCTTCCACCGTCTTTGTGTCCTCTTGAACTGCCTCTACGCCCAGCGGAGAGCCGCATTTCGGACAAAATGTTTTCTTCTCCTTAATTTCCGTACCGCAATTTGGACAGAACATCTTTTACCAACTCCTTAGTATTAAATTTTTTACGAACAACAGCAGTATAATCGCCATAGAGCCAATACCATATCCCGCTAAAACGCCTGTGACAAATCTCCTGCGATTGGTAGATACCTGCCACTCCAACAGTTGCGTTAAACCATCTATCGCCAGCGGAATACAGCAGACAGCGTACACGCTCATGTTCTTTCTGCAGACCGCATATATCGGCACAGCAAGAATATATCCCACCAGAACGCCTGTGCATCGAGCACACAGCGGAAACTTCATGCCTTTCCAGTAAAAGCTCCTGTCTGCGCGTTGATGGCATCCCGCTCGATGACCAACTGCCATCAGCCATTCATACATCGTTTTCTTCATCACGAGCCTTTTTCAGTCTATCTAAATACTCTTTATATTTCTTTGCATTTTCGACTGCTTCGTTTAACTCGGTTAAGGCTGGTGATAGCTTTATGTAATACGGCGGCATCATGCACATTACTCCAATCACCATTGCAGCAAGAAACCAGATAATTATCGTAATCAGTTCGTCCATATCAATAGCCAGAAATGCTATAAAGCCCATCAATGCAATGATGATTCCTCTCCCAATCATCCGGAATGTATTCTGTACCTTACACGCCGGGTACTCTTGCAAAAATGCTTGCTTATCCGCTTTCAGGCGAGCTTTCAAAGCCTTATAGCGGTTTTCAGCTTCTATCACTTCGTTGTCGATATTCTGGAGTATTACTGGATTCGCTGCCGACAGCAATGCTTTTCGCCTGGCTTTTGCATTAAGTTCTTGTTGAATTTTCTCCTGCCGAGCCTTTTCCGCTGCTTTCGCAGTCCCCGCTTGAAACTTTTTACCGCAGGAATTGCACACCCAGTAATCATCGGTAAATCCCGGACTTGCTCCGCACAGACCGCATAATATACCGATCGGCCCGAAAATCATCATACCGCAGCAGGCATCTGTAAACGATCCGCTGCTGCCAGAATGATGAACAGCCACATACTGCGTATTTTCCGAACCGCACTTTGGACACTTCACGCGATCCCCTCCCCTTTTCTTTCTTATGCACAGTATATCATTTCCAGCCTCATTTGTAAATGATATAACAATCACTATTTACAAGTGTATATATCAATTTGCCGATTGGAACAACTACCTCTATGATGGTATGAGAGGTGTTGCCAATGACTGATATTTCGGCTGCAATCGGCAAACGAATCCGGACTTTCCGCAACGCACAGGGCATCAGCTTGGAAGAATTATCTTTCAAAGCAGGTCTGAACGCTGCACACTTGGGACAAATCGAACGCGGTCTGCGCAATCCGACGATTGAAACGCTGAACCGTATCGCCACTGCGTTGGACATATCGTTTTATGAACTGATCGGCTCGGTCGAGGAAGTCCCGCAGAAACAACCGGAAACCAATGAGATCAAACGGAAAATCGACGCACAGTTGTCCTCCATGACTTTGGACGAGCAGAAGGACATACTGCGCATCATTCGCATATTCCGCCGCCGTTTTGATGAAGAAAACAAAAAGGCTGACTGATATACTTATGTGGTATCAGTCAGTCTTTTATATTTTGTAGTTTATACACATTGTAAAACATTGCTATTCGATGCCCATTGTGGTAATATTAAACCAATAAAAGTTAAATTGTCGCAAAATAATTGGACAAAATACAAAGAGATCTCCTAAGAGATCTCTTGTTCCACACACTGTGGAGCCGCATACACGGCGCTTGCGCTAAAAGCTTATTTGAACTTGTAGTGTAATACCTAATGGTAGTAAATCATTGGTACACTATTATTATCCACCCCAATCATCAATTTGTCAATCAGGGAGATAAAGAAAATGAAAGAAAAAACACAGATTCCTTATTATCTCGGAATAGATGCCGGCAGCAGTTCTGTCGGCTGGGCCGTCACGGATACAATGTATCATGTTCTAAAAACTAAAGGAAAAGCCATGTGGGGTGTTCGTCTGTTCCCCGATGCATCAACTGCTGCAGAGCGCCGTACTCATCGTGCTGCAAGGCGTCGCTTGCAACGCAGAAAACAACGTCTTGATATTTTAGAAATGCTCTTTGCTCCTGCATTAAATGAAAAGGATCCTCAATTTTTAGCCCGTATGCATGAGAGTGATTTATAGCAGGAAGATAAAAGTATAAATTCTAAATATTCTTTATTCTCCGATTCCAATTTTAATGACTGCGATTATCACGCCCAGTATCCAACCACATATCATCTTCGCAGTGAATTAGCACATTCCACAGATTCGCATGATGTCCGTCTTGTCTATCTTGCACTACATCATTTGATGAAATCACGGGGACATTTCCTCTACGAAATATCGGAAACATCGGACAATGACTCATCTTTAAGGGATAAATTCGATGATTTTTGTACTCTTTTATCAGATGCATACGGATTGGATTTTGTTCCGCACAATATGGATAATTATCTAAACATTTTGAAAACTCCTAATATGCGAGTTACGGAAAAGGCAGCTTTACTTACCGAAAGTCTAAAGAAGCCCAGCAAAAATGAAGCCGGAATTTCTCCCTTTTACATTTCTGAATTGCTGGCAGGAAGGTCTGTTGCACTCTCCAATCTGTTCGGTGATGACCGATTTAAAGATGCCAAGAAAATTACGCTGCAAAATGATCTTGATGCAAATTACAATGAACTTTGTGAGGTATTAGATGATCATATATCCGTAGTTACTGCTGCCAAAGATGTATACGATGCCGCACGCTTTTCAGAAATTATCGGTACGCACAGATACCTTTGCGATGCCAAAATTGCTGTATATAAGCAAAATAACATTGACTTAAGAGCACTTAAAGATTATATTCAGGCGCACTGCATTGAACGATATAACTCTATTTTTTGTGACAAAGAGGACAAGCTTGATAATTATGCTGCCTATAGCCAATATCATCATAAAAGCGGCGATTACACTTGCTCACAGGAGGCTTTTTGCAAATTCCTAAAAAAGTCTTTGCCTGAAATGGCGGAATCCAAATCCCCTGTCATTGCAACTATATATCAAAAAATCGTTGATGGTTCTTTTCTGCCGCGTTTGCGAAGCTCTGAAAATGGAGTTATCCCCTATCAGCTTCAACTGCGCGAACTAGATGCAATATTGAAAAACGCTTCTTTATATTTACCATTTCTAGCACAACAGCAATGCGATGGTTACACTCCCGCTGAGAAGATTAGAAAAACATTTGAATTCCGTGTTCCGTATTATGTCGGTCCACTAAATGATAAAGCAGCACATCACTGGGCTGTTCGTTCTAACACTGATAGCAAAGAAAAAATTTATCCGTGGAACTTTAATCAACTGATTGATCTTGATCATTCAGCTGAAGCATTTCTCGTCAATTTAATCGGTCGCTGTACTTACACAGGTGACCCTGTTCTGCCTAAGGATTCTTTACTATATAGCGAGTATATGTTGCTCAACGAATTAAATCCATTAAAAATTGATGGTCAACCGCTTTCTACAGAGCATAAAAAGCAGTTGATTAAAGATATGTTCATACACCCTGTTTCCAAGCAAAAAGGCAAAGTCACTAAAAAGAAAATCTATGAATATCTGAAATCAAAAGGCTGGATTTCTAAAGCTACAAATATAGATTCTATCAACGGAATTGATGATAAGATCAAATCTGATTTGCGCTCCGCCTTCGGCAGTGCACAGCCGTCTGCCGGATTGTGGGCGATCAGCCGCTGCTCGACTGCCAGCTTCAGGGCAGAGGAAATGATTTGATGGATGTTGCGCACTGTTTTGGCGCTCAGTCCCTTGGGCTGCTTCTGTGCTTCGATTCGCTCTACCCGCCCTTCTGCCAACAATTTCTTGTAGAACTGTTGCAGATGCAGCGTCGTCAGATCATTCAACGGGATCTTGCCGAGCTGCGGCTTGATGTGGTTTTCGATGTAGCCATGATAGGTCAGGTAGGTGGATGGGCGCATTTTGATTTTGGCATAGTTCTCATACCACACTTCTAACCAGTTACCCACGGTGTAGGTCTTGGCCCGTCCGTAGTCGATGCCCACATTTTCCTCGATGGCTTTCTTCAGCTTTTCCTTGACTTCCGCTTGCGTCTTTCCAAGGACGTTTTTAATGATGGCCTTTCCTGTTTCTGGATCGTGACCGACTGTGTACCGACCCTCCCAGCGTCCGTCCTTTCGTTTGCGGATATTTCCCTCCCCGTTTGCTCGTCGCTTTGGCATATGTTAAGCAACCAGAGATTACAAGCGGGAATCCTGTCCACAAAAGAGCCAGATCTGGAATATATGTTCCATCGCCATCCACAAAGCAACAAGAGCGGTATATGAGATACAACCTTACCCTACGGAACAATCTCAGTGCAGTCGATCACCAAAAGGGGCCCAATTACCCTCGCACAGGCCCTGCTCCTTGGAAAATGAGCAGATTCATTTTTTATCATCATGCCAGGTATGACCGCCCAAAAGATCAGGCATACTGTAGCAAAGGGGGCCTGCGTATGAGAAAACCAAGCCGCGAGGCTTTGACGAAACGAATCTGGTTTGATTACTTCAATGAGGTCCTTCGCAAACAAAACCTCATTGATTGGAACACCTATCAGAAAATCAAGTTGTCTATCCAACAATAAGAAGCTGTTGATTGCATAAGCTCAAGTCAAAACCACCAGCTAAGCTGGCTGTCAGCATGTCCAGACACCCGGTCATTGTGCCCCATTTTTCCCCGTTTCAGCATCCCTCACCACTCATTTTTCCCGTTTACAAACGAAAAAGCCCAGCTTTCGCTGGACTTTTTCGACAGACTGGGGCATCCAAAAGGGTGCCCTTTTTCATTTCTGCAGGCCATGTACAGCCCACTCTGCTTCTGCCCTGTTCGTATCTAGGATACTCAACTGGCACTTCGATTTGCAGGATGCATGGATCTGGGCGCTTTACTCCCCATCCACAGGCTTGCCAACCATGTATACCCAGCCATGAGGAGGACAGACAGAATATGTCCAGTACCCGATGACCACACCGTCAAAGGGAGCAATGACCCGATCCACTTCCTCTCCGAACAGGTTCGTAATGATGGAAAGCGTGTCGCCCTTACGCACAGAATCCATTGCCTTCTTCACAGGCACATGAATCCCGCCGTTGCGGTTATAGATATAATCAATGTCATAGTGGTGTACGCCCTCATTGGCGGGCACGCTGCCCTCCAGAATCCCCAGCAGGGTCATCACATTGCGAATTCCGGTCTCCAACATCTGCTTGTGCTCATCCCGCTGATACATGCGGGTGCACTGTCCGCCGATCTCGGGTGTAATGCAGGGAATGCCCATCTGATAGGCATACTCATCCTCAATTCCGCTGTTCTCCGCGTAGCGGGTGTTCTTCCACAAGACCTTAAAGCCAAAGCACTGGGCCATTTCACGGGACTTATACGCCACAGGAGACTCCTCTCCGCAGTACAGCACAACAGGCTCCAGATACTCGCTGTTGCCGCCGCCGTGGATGCAGATCACCGCGTCAGCCTTCTTGATGATGTTCTCACAGTACCAGCTGCACACATAAGCCGTCATGGGGCCGGTTCCGCCCGGATAGATGCGATTCAGATCCTGGGGCACAAAGTCCAGGGTATTATAGCGCTTCATTTCGGCAAAGGCCTCTGCATTCAGGGCAGGGATTCCAATGAAGCTTCCCTTCATCTTGGATACATCCAGCCCCTCAAAGGTCTTGATAATTCCCTCAGTACCCTCATACTCGTCGCCGTGGTTGCAGGCATCCACCACCAACGTGGGACCGTCCTGGGCGCCCACCGCCAGCATAATGGGAATATTCACCCATGAACCGTTGGCCCGCTGGGCCAAATGAATAAAACCATATTCCTTGGTGCCCTTCTTTTGGAGTGCCTGGGTAAGATCAAACGATTCGTCATACTCTTTGATATTGGTCTGCATAATCCATATCCCCTTTCTCTATCATACCACACTGTCCGCGTCGCTGTTCAGTGCTTGGACAATGCTTGTGCACTCAGATACAAAGCGGTTCACCTGCCGGCGGAAGGCTGTCCGCCAATACAAAAATTCCTGAGGTGGCAGGTCGTTGCGGTGCTTGCCCCTGACCAGCTGCAGACCGGGCAGCAGGCCCACTGCAAATGTGTTGTCAAAGTGATATTCATCACAGGCACTGCACAGCAGTCTCGTCAGCCGGCCTCCTGCCTCCTTCGCCTGTCTGTCACTGGAAAAGCAGATACGCCCGGCACAGGCCTTGTCCAGCTCCTCCAGTGCCCGTTCTACAGGAGCGAAATCAAAGTCATCGCCGCAATGGGTCCGGATGTCTGCCACAGTATCTCTCATTTGCGCCAGACACCCTGCCGCGTCAAAGGGAAGATGCGCTTCATCGGCAAACTCTTTTACCAGCTCCACCAGCACCCGTGTATCCCTCATCAGAAGCTGGGGGTCCACCTTATCCATGGTATCCTCCACGGAATGCCACCACCAGCCTCCGCCGCTGCCTGCACAGTGCCAGCGGCCACGGTTGGGCGGCGCCTGATAAAAGTCAAAGGACACCTGGATGGGAATGCGCGGCCCGAAAAATGACAGGTCTGATCCCCGCCCCAGCGGGCGGATCACCACCTCAGCCTGCCCGGTGCACCGACGCAGGATATCCCCAAGGGTATCCCCTGCCACACCGGACGTGGAAAACCCGATCTCCTGCGCTCCCATACAGCCGGGAGAGTCCATGTTGACCAGCGCCACACAACGGGCATCCAGGTCCTCAAACTGCTCATCGCAGTACCAAGTGCTCCCGGCATACCGTCCGTTGGAGTGGGCCGGCCACCACGCGATTTTGACACCCCGCCGCAGCTGCTTCTGGGACAGTACCCGTGCCAGTTCCAACACAGCGGCATTCCCGGTGGCATTATCCGTCACACCATAATCCCAGGAGTCATAGTGGCTGCCCACCAGCACATACTCCGGCGTTTCACCGGCCAGCTCGGCTACAGGGATCTGAAGACGCACACATCCACACTGCAGTACGCTGCGCACCGTCGCGGTACGGCTGCAGGCTCCAGGCGTCAGCAAGGGCAGTATGGATTCTCTGTCACAGCTTCTCAGGCCCACCACCGGAAAATCAGGATAGGTTTTTCCGTTTTCAGGCTCCGCGGTGCCCCACACAGGGCTGACCGTCTCGTAGTGAAGCACAGGCTCCTCGCTGGTCCACAGATGGATCAGGCCCTTTACACCGTATCCCCGCAGCTTTTGAACATAGTCCTCATAAAAATTGTCCCCAATCACGATGCAGCCCCGCGCCCCCGCGTACCAATCCTGCTCCTGTCTGGGCTTCAGCTGGTCGTGGGCATGGACATCATAAAACAAGGGAGCGGTCACTCCGTCCGGACAATGGGCGGAGAAGGAACGGGGAAGGGCTTCAAAGGTCTGATCCATCCCCTCTACAGTAACTGACGCTTCTATAGGAGTGGAGACATATCCGTCACACTCATACACGCGGCATGGAATGCCCCATTCCTGCAGCTTCTTGATCAGATAGCCGCAGGCACGGTGCTCATCTTCCGAACCGCCGATGCGCTTCAGCCCGGAAAACACATCCAGTGTCTCCATCAGGCATTCCCGTGAGAGTTCTTCCATTCCTCAATTCTCCTTTTGGTGCGCAAGGAAACACTGGTACACATCCTGCCAGGCAGCCTCATCCGTCACAAGGCGGAAGGCAGCCAGTGCACAGCACACAGCACCGTCATAGATGCCCTGATGAACCCGCGCCTCTTTCCCGGTCTTTACCCATGCGTCCGTGTGAGGAGGATCATCTGTCTCGATGGTCTTTACCCGCAGGCAGCAGCTGGGCAGCCGGTGGGTCACCGCGCCGAAATCGGTAGAACCGCAGTCCTTCCGGGGCGGAGCAATTCCGTCACACGCAAATTTTTCTGCACACTCCATCAGCAGCGCACCCATGGCATCATTGATGGTGGTGTTGTAAATATGCGCCACAGGGGTAATTTGTACCTGTGTCTGGGTAGCCATGGCAGCAGCCTGGGCAATCTCCCGGGTCCACTGCTCCACGCTCTCCAGATACGCCATGGAGGAGTGGCGGATCTCTACCTTAACCTTGGCAAAATCGGGCACGGAGTTGACTGCCGTCCCCCCAGCCAGCACAATATTGCTCACCCGGCTGGAATCCTTGAGGTGATTGCGCATGAGCCCAAGCCCTGTCTGCAGCATGGTCACCGCATCCACTGCGCTGCGCCCAGCATAAGGCGCAATACCCGCGTGGGCGGTTTTGCCGTGAAATTCCACATCCATCTCGATCAGAGCCAGAGAGGGCGTCTCCAGCTGGGTCAATGTGCTGCCGTGCACCATGAAGGCCACATCAATATGGTCAAACCCGCCGTGGGCGGCCATCTCGTTTTTGCCTCCGTCCAGCGACTCCTCGCTGGGCGTCCCGATCACATGGATCTCAAAGGGCTGGTCCGAAGACTCCAGCACTCCCCGCAGGGCCATTGCCGCGCCGATCATGGCAGGGGTCTGCATATGGTGGGCGCAGCCATGTCCCTGGCCCCGCAGCGCATCATATTCCCCTAAAAATCCTACTGCGCGCCCTCCGGCAGCCCGCCCTCCCTTGTGGCGGTACACGGCACAAAAAGCCGTATCCAGCCCGGCGTAGGGAATGGTTACTTCAAAATCGTGGGCTCGCAGCCACTTTGTCAGCGCAGCTGAGGAGCGGTACTCCTCATAGCCCGGCTCGGCGTAATCAAAAATTTCGTCGCTCAGCGCGCACAGCTGCGGCATCAGCTCTGAAACGATATTCGCAATTTGCTTCTGAATTTCTTCCATAGCATGTCCCATCCCATATCTTTGAAATCTATAATATCCTGCCGTCGCGCCATGCAGTTGCGGCGGCCAGCTCTAAACGGATCAGTAACCGATCACCACAGCCAAAGCCAAGAAGGCCATAGAAACCAGGCTGAGCAAAATCACCAGCTTAATGACGTACTTCAGCCACACGGAATAGGGAATCTTGGACGCAGCCAAAAATCCCAGCATGGTGGACGAAGTGGGGAAGATGGCATTGGTCAGGCCGTCACCCAGCTGGAAGGCCAGCACAGTGCTCTGGCGGGTCAGGCCCACCAGATCGCCCACAGGCGCCATGATCGGCATGGTGGCTGCCGCCTGGCCCGTACCAGAGTTGATGGGCAGGTTGATGATGGTCTGCACCAGGAACATACCGATGATCTTTACTGAGCTGGGCAGTGCCACAATCGCATTGGCCAAGGCATTGATAATGGTATCAATGATCATGCCGTCCACCATAACGGTATTGATCGTACCGGCCACTCCCACAATCAGCGCACCGAAGGTGATATTGGCCATGCCCTGCACATACAGATCGCAGATCTTGTTGCCGCTGAACCCGGCCAGAATACCGCATACCACACCCAGCACCAAAAACAAAGTAGCCATTTCGGTGATAAACCATCCCAAGTAGGCCACGCCGTAAATCAAAACGGCCAACGCGATGACAACGGCCAGAAGGATCAGCTTGTGCCGTCCGGTCACTTCAATCGCAGATACATCCACATCCTCCAGGTTGGAATCCTCGTTCCCCATCAGGTTCTTGGAGGGATTCTTCTTTACCTTCTCCGCGTAATGAATAATATACAGGCTGGTCACAACAATAAACGCCACCAGGATAATCCAGCGATACCAGGCTCCGGAGAACATGGGAGTCACACCCGCGATGGACTGAGCCACACCCACATTAAAGGGATTATAGATGCCCGCCGTAAAGCCCACGATGGAGCCCATGGCGATCATGGCTGTACCTGTGATGGTATCATAGCCCACTGCCTTGGCCACTGCAATCCCAATAGGCACAAACACCAGAACCTCCACAGACATTCCCATGGTGAAGCCGCCTACGGCAAAGACCGTAATGAAGATGGGGATGAGCAGCTTTTCTTTTCCCGCAAACATCTTGCCCAGCTTGGCACAAAAGGCGGTGATCATCCCTGTCTGCATAATCAGCTCAAAGGCGCCGCCGATGATGAAAATAAAGAAGATGATCTCGTTTACGCTGGAGCTGCCCAGAGTTCTCACAAAAGCCATGGGGATTTCCAGCGGTGAAACCGGTGACGATTCCACCTGAGTGTATGTACCCGGTACAATCAGCATACGGCCGCTGGCATCCTCCTGGCGCTCAAACTGGCCGGCAGGAATCACGTAGGTCAGCAGGCAGACAACCAACACGATCAGAAACAGAATAATGTACGTGTGGGGCATCTGGATGCCTTTTTTCTTTTTCGACGTTTCAATGGACATTCTTCTCTGCACTCCTCACAATCAAGTGTCTAATAATTATACATTTATTTTTTCCTTTATGCAAGGGCAAACCGAGATTTATCGAGGAATCTGAATTTATCGTAAAAAACTCCCTTGAGCCGCCAGCGGCTCAAGGGAGTCTATGGATGTTTTGACCACTGTATCCACAAAAACTGATTAAAGTTCCAGCCCATTCCACGCTTCTGTCAGCCGACACAGCCGTTACAGAAGCATGTGTGCTGCTGAAGTTTCCACTGGGCAGGCTGACACGGGCATAGCGGCCATCCCAAATTCAGTGTAAACTCCTCAGCTTGGAAGCGCGCAAAGTTTATCTGCAGCCACAGCAGATTCATCCCGCTGCCGCCTTCTCCTATACGATGTTCCCCCTCACAGACTGAGGGTACAGATGTAACGGATGGGTCGAATATGTCCTGCAACCGTGCGGTCTATGCGCCGATAATTCATAGTTCGTATGGGCACCATCTTCTTAATAGTGAGCATAACCTCCTGCATTTTTCGCTCCCGATCCAGTTCTGCTTGCTCTTGTTTTCGACGAGCCTCAACGGCAGCATAATCGGTGAACAGATCCATCTGCTCAAATTCGCCCTCTCTGGTCATCGCCTCACTCTCTGAAATCACCCGACCCGCAACGATGTTAAGTCGCCGCACCATGAGGTCGGTATTCACAATACGATCAAAGAGCGCTGTAGCTGCCCCCATGATTTTCTTTGTAGAGGAGGTATAATCGTTCAGGCGCTCGGTTCCATGGGCGTGCTTTGGAACCTCGCGGCCATAGTGATCCTTGACTATTGGGCCATGATAACGATTTCGCCGTGCCGGATCAGTTAGGTTCCCAATGTCATAGCCGACCGTCAGAACAATCTGGTCGGTCATCAGCTTCTTACTCACCAAATCCAGTGCCAGTTGCTCTGCCATTTCTCTCAGCACCAACCGAGCCCTTTCTGCGGAATACGGGCAATGCAGAACCTGACCGGAACCAAGGCTGTTTTCACTGGGATGATATGCCTTAACCGCTTGGATGGTACAGGGTTCCCAGCCCCACGAATGGTCAATCAACAACTCAGCGTTTTTCCCAAAGAGCTGGTAAAGAAGATCCTCATTGCATACCGACATTCGCGCAACATCGCCCATGGTAAACATTCCGTGTGCCTCTAACTTCTTGGCGTATCCACGTCCAACCCGCCAGAAATCGGTGAGTGGCTAGTGCGACCACATGGTTTGACGGTAGGTCATCTCATCCAGCTCTGCGATGCGCACGCCGTTCTCATCCGCAGGGATATGTTTTGCCAAGATATCCATTGCGACTTTACATAAATAAAGATTCGTACCAATACCTGCGGTGGCTGTAATTCCGGTATTCTCGATCACATCCAGGATAATTTTCATTGCAAGTTCTCTGGGGGTAAGTTTGTAGGTGGATAGATAATCGTCAAGCTGGACTAGAGCATATTATAGAGAATTCTACGGGCAATAACAATAAAATTTTCGCTGATTTAAGTTATGAAATGCGATTGAATTGTGAAGATTTGAACCGAATTGCTGATGTTCGTGTATATGTCAATGATGTGCTTGAGTCCTCTGTTTACAATAATGGACATACAACCGAACTGTATGTGCCGGAAAGGAGTATTCTTTTACTTATGGCACGAAAAAATAAAAAGCGTGAAGCCGGAAGCGGCTCTATTACCAAGCGGAAAGACGGCCGCTGGCAGGGTCAGTATGTGTCCGGTTACGATCCGGAAACCGGAAAGCCTCGTCGTCATACCATTTACGGCCAAACACAGAAAGAAGTCGCAGAGAAACTGCGTGCTGCAACCTCCAGTATTGACAACGGCACCTTTCAGGAACCGCGTAAAATCACGGTAGCCGAATATGCCGCAGAATACATGACAACTCACGTTGCCACGCTGACCGATTCCACACAGCGCAGTTACGAGAAAAATCTTCGGCTGCATATTCTTCCCGCACTGGGTACTCGCCGTTTGACCGACCTCACCCACCGCGAGGTACAGCGCTTTGCTTCGTCTTTAAGCGCAGGCGGTAAAGGACTTGCCCCCAAGACTGTACACACCGTATTCGGCACGCTGCACGCCCTGTTGACCGCCGCACAGCGCGATGAGATCTTACAGCGCAATGTTGCTGACTTCTGCTCTCTGCCGCGTGTAACGCAAACCCGCGCCAAAGCGATCACCTCTGCCGAGCTGAATCAGTTTCTCGATCTGATCCGCAAGGACGAATTCTATTATCTGTTCTTCCTCGATATTTTCTCCGGTATGCGCCAGTCCGAAATTCTCGGCTTGCGCTGGGCTGATATTGACTGGAACCGAAACAGCCTTGTTGTACGCAAGCAGCTCCAGCAGAAATGCAAGAAAGGTGATTACAGTTATACGCTCATTCCTCCGAAAGAGAACAAGCAGCGGCGCATTGTTCTGGCTGACACCGCCATGCTTACCTTGCAGAAGCAGCACACCAAGCAGCAGCGTCAGCGTTTAGCCGCCGGACCGCTGTGGAACAATTCGTTTGATCTGGTTTTCACCAATGAATTTGGCCGCGCACTCAACCACCAGACCGTGTACAAGCACCTCAAGCGTCTGCTGCGTTCCTGCGGTATGGGGGATTATACGTTTCATTCTCTGCGCCACTCATTCGCTACGATTTCGCTGGAAAACGGCGATGATATTAAGACCGTACAGACGAATTTAGGCCACAGCACGGCTTCGTTTACGCTGAAAACCTACGCTCATGTCAGTGACCAAATGCAGCGCAGCAGTGCCGCCCGTATGGAGAAGCTGATCTCCAGTCTGGGAGCCGTAAATTAGCCCGTTGCTGTCACGATTGCTGTCAAGAAAAATTAAGTCGTTCTAAAAGTTATCGTTTTCTATCTATAAATGCAGAAAAGCTGCACTTTCCATAATAAAAAGTGCAGCTTTCATGGCGGAGACAGAGAGATTTGAACTCTCGCGCCGATTTCTCGACCTACTCCCTTAGCAGGGGAGCCCCTTCACCAGCTTGGGTATGTCTCCATGTCAAGGTATTGAGTTGTACGCGGAGTTATCCTCGATCGAACCCTCCGCGCGCAATCTCGTGATTGGCGGAACGGGTGGGATTCGAACCCACGCGCCCTTTCGGACAAACGGTTTTCAAGACCGCCTCGTTATGACCACTTCGATACCGTTCCGTATCTTGCCCGATAAGCAAGATTTATTATACAGGAATTTCTCCTGCTTGTCAACAGCTTTTTACAAGAAGAACGGCTGTTACAGCCGCTCTTCCCATTCTTTTACCTTAAAACCCGGAAGAGCAAAGTCCTCTCCGATGAGCAGCGGGCGCTTGACCAGCATGCCGTCGGTCGCGAGTAGCGCATACTGCTCGTCCTCAGTCATAGCCGGCAGCTTGTCCTTGAGCCCCAGCGCCTTATACTGCAGGCCGCTCGTGTTAAAGAACCGCTTAAGCGGCAGACCGCTCTTTTCGTGCCACGCACGCAGCTCCTGCTCGGTCGGATTGTCCTGCTTGATATCACGCTCGTCAAACGCCACGCCGCGCTCCTGCAGCCACGCCTTCGCCTTCTGGCAGGTCGAGCATTTGGGATAGCATACAAACAGCATTTCGGTGTCCTCCCCTGTTAATCCTCGGCTGCCGTCTGCGCTGCGTCCGAGCGGCACAGGCAGAACAGCTCAGCAGCCAGCATAACGCACGCTGCTGCAGCCAGAATGCCGCGCAGCACCATTTTGATCGACCACATGGACGGAATGCCCATCAGCATAGCCAGACCGTAGCCGCCGATATCCGATACCGACATGGTGACCGCCACTGCGGCAAAGAACGCCAGCATAGCCGGCGCCGGCTTGCCAAACAGCAGACGCGCCAGCTCATAAAACGCCAGCACAATCATCACATCCGCTACCAGTCCAAAGCCAAACGACGCCAGCTTCGGATCGGTGCAGGTCATGCGGTAGTTGACCAGCAGATGCAGGCAGCTCCAGAACAGCGGTACGAGCGTCATTGCAGCGCTCTTTTCCGTCATCTGTACGCCCTGTGCCTTGGCCAGGCCGATCATACAGCCGCCGGTCAGCACGCCCATGATTGCGTAGACGATCTCCAGAACGCGCGCCCATGCAGCCACGTCCTGCTCTGCCGTGGTGATGGTCAGATACAGGTAACCCAGACTGCCCGCCGCTACAATCAGTCCCGCAACGACAGCCGCCATGCGGAACAGCGTCTCTTTCGTGCCGAGCAGCTGCTCAAACGGCACCTTATCGCGCGTCTTAAGCGGCAGCGCCAGCACAGCATATACAATTGCACTGATAGCGAACAGCGCGATTACGAACCAGATCCATTTATCGCCTGCCGTCGGCAAGCCGGTGCTTACGTCAAAACCGTTCAGCAGGTGCAGCGCGCGCAGCGCAATCCCCGGAACACATAGCACGACCGCCAGAATCGGCAGGAGCTTCGTTGCTTTCATGTTGTTTCCTCCATTAAGAGATAGTATTAAACGCTACTATTATAGCATACTTGCCGCAAGGCTTCAATACAGCGAATAATTGATATTTGCATAGAAAAACAACCGCCTGTTCAAAACAGACGGTTGTTTCGCACATTGCGCGTGTTCAATAGAATTTGCCGTGCAAATTCCAAACGGACGACTTTGGAACGGCCTGCGGTCCGTTCCTGCTTGCCGGTGGAACCGTGGTTCCGCGACAGCAATCAGTGCTGGCTTACCTTGGGCATCTGCACCTTTTCCTGTGCATTGAACTCCGTGTTTGCCGGGGTCTGCTTGCTCATGCCGAGCTTGAGCAGAATCGGCGTTACCAGCGTAGTAACGATAACGACCAGTACGATCGGCGGGAACATGTGCGGGTCGATCAGACCGGCCTGCTCGCCCTTCTGTGCTACGATCAGCGCAACCTCACCGCGGGATACCATGCCCAGACCAATAGAGAATGCATCATAAGTCTGGAAGCCCATGATGCGGGCACCAATGCCACAGCCGATGATCTTGGTCAGGATTGCAACGATGGTCAGTACCACTGCGAAGATCGCCATGGTGCTGGTCAGACCTTCCAGGTTGGTCTTAATACCGATGGAAGCGAAGAACAGCGGAGAGAACAGCATGTAGCCGAGCACGTTGGTCTTGCTTGCAACGTAGTCACGCGCAGAGGACAGACGGCACATTACGATGCCTGCGAAGTATGCACCGGTGATATCTGCAATACCGAAGTAACGCTCTGCAACATAGCTCATCAGGAATGCGAATGCTACCGCATAGATTGCAATACGGCGATGATGATGCCACTTCTCCTCCATCTTGAGGAATACGCGGTACATAACGAGACCAACAACCAGTACGAAACCGAAGAACGCAACGATGCGGCCGAGTACCAGAATCGGCTTTACCGACGGGTCAGTCAGTGCGGTCAGAATGGTCAGCACCACGATACCGAGGATATCGTCGATTACAGCCGCGCCGAGGATTGCCGTACCGACTTTACTTTTCAGCTTGCCCATCTCACGCAGGGTCTCGACGGTGATCGAAACCGAGGTAGCGGTCAGAACGACACCGATGAAAGCAGCCTTCAGCATGTTCATCGAGTCGGTCGGATCATTGTCGAACGCCAGATAGCATGCAACACCACCGATCAGCGGCACGATAACACCGATCAGCGCAATAACGAAGGACGCAAAACCGGTGGTTTTCAGCTCGTCCAGATCAGTATCCATACCTGCGTTAAACATCAGGATGATTACACCGATCTCAGCGGCCTTTACCAGAAAATCGGTCTCGCCTACCCAGCCGAGGCAGCTCGGGCCAACCAGCACACCGGCAATCAGTGCACCGACAACCTGCGGCATATGCACGCGCTCCGAAGTAAGGCCGAATACCTTTGTGAACAACATGATGATCGCAATCGTCAACAGAAAGTCATATGACATTGTTCCCACCCTTTCTTAATGTGATAACCTTTTGCATAGAATATTATACTCTTTTTCGCGCAAAGAACCAGCTAAGATTTCAATTTTTACTCCGTGATTTTGAACGAAATTACCAAACAGCGCATTCAATCTCTGTGCACTCTGCCAGTTTCGCTATTTTCTGACATTATCCAGCAGATCCTTCCGAAATCGCCTGTTGTCCCTCTGCGAAGATATGCGTGCGCGCGCCTATGCGTCCGTAAAATACAAATCGGCAGAACGGACCGACCACAAAGATCTGCAGCGGGTACGCCAGCAGGAAGCCTAACTTGGTTTTGAACATTGTTTTTTCTGCCTCGTCTATGCCGCAAGGCAAAAAAAGAACGCCTTGCGAGCATAAGCTTGCAAGGCATTGAAATTTTAGCTTTTTTATTATATCATATTGCGCGGAAATTTCAAGTGTTTTTTCTTCGCCTATTCCTATTATATATAGCCGCCGCTTGAGAAGCGAACGAAATGTGCGCTGACGCCGCGCGGGTGCACAAGAGGGTAGACACCTGCGGTTTCCACCCTCTTGTGTATCTCCCCTTTCCCTTAGAGGGTCTGGCGCAGACCAGAGACCGGCGACCACTCCGAAAAAGGGAACGGCAGTCGGGTTACTCTTACATGACTTTCTCCGCCTTTTCGCAGTTCACAGATACCGTACTGCTACACAGGTGGTTTACTCTACGCAGGCACGGCACAAGGTGAATTGCCCGAAGGGCAAGAGAGGGTCCCCTGGGGGATACCAGTGCCGCGCAATTCGTAAGCGCGTTATGATAGACAGCACCTACGAGAATAAATTGTACCAAACGTCTAAATTCGTAGGTGCCGTGCGGTACAACGTGCTAAGGATTTGCGCGGCACTGTCATGCCGCGCCTTGCGTTGATTAACCCGCATGTGTAGCAGAACGGTATCTGACCCTGCGAACAGGTTGCTCAAGAGGACGGAC
>OLQH01000754.1_pt1 | contig 31890 bp, 52 predicted proteins | sample 1672671 | NCBI WGS metagenome assembly OLQH01 (sample SAMEA3136712, study PRJEB25190) | human gut metagenome
CTGACCCCCTGCGTGCAAGGCAGGTGCTCTCCCAGCTGAGCTATGGCCCCAATTTTTATAAATGGTCGGGAAGACAGGATTTGAACCTGCGACCCCCTGGTCCCAAACCAGGTGCACTACCAAGCTGTGCTACTTCCCGTTACTGCCCTTATAATTATACATATATTTTCACTTTAATCAAGCTTTATTTTAAAAAAATATTAAAATAAATTTTACTCTATTTTAATATACTTTAAAAAAGTGTGATAGAATGAATGTAATTTAAAATTTTAAGGAGTTGAAAAAAATTGAATAATTTATGGAAAATTTATGAAAAAGAGCATTTAGAATTTATAAATAGTCTTATACATGTTCCATCAATGCAAAGACTTAAAGATATTGGGATGAATTGCGGAGTGGAATATACTGCTTTTGACTTCTTTTCAAACATTGTACCATATTCTCGTTATCAACATAGTATAGGGGTTGCATTAATTGTTTATCATTTTTCACATGATCTTAGACAGACAGTTGCAGGTCTGCTTCATGATATAGCAACTCCTGTCTTTGCACATACGATAGATTTCTATCACCAAGATCATTTAAAACAAGAATCAACAGAATTAGATACGAAAAAGGTAATTGAACAAGATACCTTATTAGTTTCTTTGTTGCATAAGTATCATTTAACGATAGAAGATGTTTGTAACTATCATTTATATCCGCTGGCTGATAATGAATCTCCTAAACTTTCTGCAGATCGTTTGGAATATACATTAGGAAATATGTATAGTTATGGATTTTGTGATTTAGAGATGATACAAATGATTTATAAGGATCTCAAAGTAAATGACAAAAAAGATGAACTTATTTTTAAACATGAAGATAAAGCTGTTCTTTTTACAAAAATGATGTTGAAGTGTTCACATGTTTATATTTGTGATGAAGATCGTTATGCGATGCAATATTTATCTTATGTTATTAAAAAAGCAGTTGATAGAGGTGTAGTTAAAGAAGATGATTTTTATCTTCAAGAAAAGAGTTTTATTGATTTATTAATAAAAGATAAAGAAATTAAACAGTTATGGGATGATTTTCGACAATTAAATTGTGTTTATAGAGGAAAAAATAAAGAGTTTTTTTGTAAACAAATACCGGCTAAAAAAAGATATATCGATGTTTATGTAGAAAATAAAGGGAGAATTTCTGAGATAAATAAGGAAATGGCTCAAGAAATACAAATGTTTTTAGCAACAGATTTAAGTGAATATTTGTGGGGAAAGTGTGAATAAGTGCATAAAAGGTGAATAACTTAAGTTATTCACCTTATTCACATGTTTGTTCACGTTTTGATGAAGTAAATGAGGGATTATAAGCGTAGTAGTTCTTCTTATTTAATTGACTCTTGACATATTCAAGTCCTTCAGCAAAACGTTGATAATGCACGATTTCTCTTTCTCTTAAAAAACGAATGACTTTATTGACGTCTTCATTTTTACTTAAAGCAAGAATGTTATCATAAGTGGTTCTAGCTTTTTGTTCAGCAGCCATGTCTTCTGTTAAATCAGAAATAGGATCTCCCACAGATTGGAAAGTATCGGCACTAAAAGGAATACCCGCACTATTTGTTGGATAGACACCTAATGTATGATCAGTAAAATAGGCATCTAATCCACCTTCTTTAATTTCTTGAGGTGTTAGACCATTGGTAAGTTGATAGAAAAGGGTACTAATAATTTCAACATGAGCAAGTTCGTTAGCTCGTAAATGATAGAAATAAAAAGATATAGAAAAAAACTCTATATCTTTAAATAAATATTCAACTTAAAATTATACATTCCTTTACCGTTTCTTTTTCCTCGTTCACTTTTTAAATAATCACATCTTTTAACAATTTGTTTTAGCAACTTATTTTTTTCTTCTACTGAACTGTTCCAGTACAGCTTAATAGCATTTTCTAGAATTGGAACAGCATTTATATAATTTTGTAATTTAAAATCAGTATCTTCTTTTTTCAGTGCCTCTATTTTATCTATGAGCGCCTTTTTTTGATTATCTAATAATGTCTTACGCTCTTTAAATAATTCAACGCTATACGTTCCAACTTCAAGCATTTCACACGCTTTATTGATTTGACTATCTATTTTATTTATTTCTTTTTCAGTTTTAATAATTAAAGAATCATTATTAGTTTTGGTTTTATCATTATGATAATTATCAATGAACTGGCGATATTCTTTTAAAGTATCTTCCAAACTTTCTAAAACTCTTTTTTCAACAACTTCAAGAACACTAGAAACATTATTACAATGTGTATTAGTACATATCAATCCATCACGATATCCATTATTATATGATCTTCTTATCATCGCTTTTCCACATTTACCACAATAAACAACACCAGCAAGAGGATTTTGTAACTTCTTATCTTTCTTGACTGGTCTAGCTCTGTTTTTAATATTTTCTACAATCGCATCATATTCTACTTGAGTAATGATTGCAGGGTGCTTACCTGGATAATATTCCGCTTCTTCATTTCTTGGCCTACTTTTGATGATTTCATCATTTTTGTAAAGCTTAACTGATTTTCTAGTATTCCATTTAATAAGCCCTAAATTTGTCTTGTTTAAGAGAATGTCCCTAACAGCATTAGTTGTCCACAATTTACTTTTGCGTGGCTTAAAGCCTAATCTATTTAGTTCATTAGCTATGCTAGTACATCCCAATCCATTTAAGGCTAATTCTTTCATTTTGTTAAAGCAATCAATTTCATCTTCGTTAATCTTCAATGTATGACATTTTCCAATCTTCGTTTTTTTATAGCCATAAGGCGCTATACTTCCAACATAATTTCCCTCTTGAACCGAAATATTTCTACCTCTTTGCATTCTCTTATTGATCATCTTATATTCTCTTCGGCCCATAAACAAGTCAAATTCAAAATAATCTTGATCTATTTCATCACCTGGATTTATTGTCTTTCCTGGAGTGATGATTTTTGTATTATTTAAAGAGAATGCTCTTATGATTGTTCCCTGATCGAGTGTATCGCCTCTAGCAAGTCTTTGACTATCGACAACTAAAACCCCTTCAAAAGCATTTTCCATAACGAGTTTTAACATTTTTTGTGCTTCAGGTCTATTTTTTAGGTTCTCACCACTTACAACTTCTTTAAATTGAACAATTTCACTTCTTTTAATATTTAGCTTATTCGCTAAATCGAAAAGTATCTTTTCATGTTTTCTTAACGTCTCTTCTATACTTTCATGCGGATCATCAGCACGTGACTTTCTTAAATACATCGCATACATAATTGCACATCCTTTCTGTTTTACAATTTCATAGGGGTGATAAATATGACTAAAGAAGAAATGATTGAATGTATCATTAGATACTTACATAGAATCAACGATATACAATTTATTGAACGTATTTATAAATTGACTCAAAGATTCTATATCAACAAATAATTCAAATGGGCATTTTACTGCCCATTTTTTAAAAATACATTTTGCAAATAGTTTAAAAGCACATCTCTTTCTTCTTCATCAAGTTTAACAAACTCTTCAATTAATGATACTTCTACTGGTCTCAATTTATAATCATCAGCAAGCAATTCTATTGTTGTTCTATCAGTATCAATAAAGATCTCACCTTTACCATCCACCAACCAATCATAATTAACATTAAATTCTTTGCAAATTAATTTTATATTTTGTTCAGTAATTGTTGATGTGTTACTTTCCATTTTTGAAACTGCAGCTTTTCCTAAGCCTAGCGTATTTCCTAATTCACTTTGAGTTAGTCTCAACACATTTTTTCTTAAATGTTTAAGTCTTTCATTAATTGTGTTTAATTGTTCACTCATATTAATTTGCTCCTTTCACACCCATATAATAATACAAAAAGTCAAATAAAGCAACTTTTTACCGTAGAATAGTTGACAAAGTAAAATTAAGAAACTATTATATAGATGTAAAGTCAAATAAAGAAACAAAAACGAAAGGAGCGATTCACATGGATATTATCAAACCAAATAGTAAACAAGAATCAATCGCTAGTTTATTAGCTTTAACTCAAAAGCTAGAAGAAAAAGAAGTGATGCGAGTAACTGACATCACTCGCGGTATGGTTCTTGCTAAATTAGCAAAACAATCAGATAACAAAGAAAAAGAAGTAAAAAATTTTAAATAAATACATATTCTTTGTTGAAAAGGGGGTTTTCTATGAAAGAAATCATATTAAACGAAAATGTCACAGTTTATCGTCCAGAGATTGCCGATAAACAAGCACTAAAAAACGTGTATGACATTTTAAATAAAATCAACCAAAGAGTTCATAAGGATGAATGGTTTTATACCGATGAAGAATTAGCTGAATTAAAAAAGGATCATAGAAATGTTTGGTTGTAAAAAAGATTCCTGGGCTTGTAAGAGCCTATGTCGTTAACAATACTCGTTTGTACTGATTTACTAATTAAAGCCATGAAAAAAAGATGTAGGCTCTTATGAGCTCAGGAAATAAAAAAGTAAAGGGGCGGAAATATGAAATTAGAAAGAGGCATGAACCAATACATGTACGGTTTATCGTATTGCTTAATCGGTGCAAGGTTAAAAGAAATTTCAAAAGTGATTGATTCAAAAGTAGAAAAAAATCTAATAGCTGCAAAGGAAATAGCTGAATATGAAAATTTAGTAAAAGTTTCTATTAGATTATTTGTTTTAAGACGCAAGGGGGGGAGTTATATGGTAGCAGAAAAACAAAAAATGAAAGAAGAATTAAACAGTGTGTTAACAGTAGAATTCATGGAGTTAGAAGAAATAGCAAAGGAATATCATCAACGTAAACATGAATTTAGAAACGCGTATCCAGCCGATATAGCAGATGCATCCGCTTGCCTTGATGTGGCCGAAAATAGATTGGGATATAAAGAAAGCTATTTGAGCGGAATACTTCATCTAGCTAGACGATTAGACTTAATCACAGCACAATCGTATGGAAAATTATTAGAAGAAATGGCCAAGTTTCGTAAAGAAGAAATTGGTGATAAGTGTGATTGAAAAGTTAAGTGCTAGAGGTTTAGCAACGATATGTGCCGGAATCATCTTTATTGCCAAAGTGATAGTTATTTTAATAAATGTAATTTTATAGAAAGGAGAAGTTCGATGATTGATTATTTTAAAAAAAGAAAGCGTGAAAGAGAAATACTTCATGAATGTTTAGAAACTTTAGTTCAGGAATATGAATATATAGAGTCAGACGAGTTAACTGACTCTATATGTAAAATTTACGAATGTCTAAATAGAGGTAGATCTTCTAGCAAGTTTTTTTGCTTTGTATTGCTCACGAGCATGATTTTTAATTTTTTCGTAGGCATCACAGTACTTATCGTAAATTTCTTCGGGTGTTAAACCTGTTAAGTCTTGATTTTGAACATAAAGCATCGCTAGTGCTTCACGCTCATCACAAGGAAAAGTACGTAAATTTGTATCAGACATTATTTTCACCTCACTTTCAAATAAATTTCAGTATCTGCAAATACTGATAATTAAATTATAAAAGTGAAGTAAGAAAAAGTCCAAGAGAAAGGAGAAAAACAAATGAAACTATCAAGAAGAGGAGCAATCACTATGATTGCTGCAGGTGTTGCTATTGTTCTAGGATTTGTAACTTTAGCAATCAATCTAGCTTCAACCAGTTCGAAGTTAGAAGAACAAACAGTTCAAATGTCACTTCTAAAAGAGGAATACAACTCTATCTATAACGAGTTGAACGCTGAAAAAGAAGAAAGAATGAAATATCAAAGATTGTATGATGAAGTTTCTATAAGAAATGAACAGTTAGAAGCTGAATTAGAAAATTGAAGAAACCTTGGGCAGTTTACTATTACGTATTATTGGCCAGGAGAGGATAGGTATGGAGCTTTGACCTCCACAGGTATCCAAGCGACCGAGGGAGTGACTGTAGCTGTTGATCCTGCAATCATTCCCTATGGTTCAAAAATAAAAATAAATGGAAAGGTGTATATAGCACAAGACTGCGGCGGTGTGATAAAAGGCAATAAAATAGATGTATTTGTCGAATCGCCAAAAATGCAAAAGTATACAACTGAAATCTATATAGAAAGGTAAAGGGAGAAAAACATGGATTCAAAAGATTTAAAGAAAGAGCTAGAAAAAATGCTAGAAGAATATGGCTTAAATGGAGAGGTAATTGATTTATCAAATGATAATGATAAAAGCGAAAAAAACATAAAGTTAACCATAGCTCAATTTGGAGTAGCTTTTTACAAAACAAGTGAAGAAGAAGGTATTAAATTAGAGTGTGGCTCATGTGTACCTTCTGAATTTTTTATTGAGATTCTAGGAATCGAAGAAGCTGAATTTAAGAAAATATATGAACCAGTTATGAATGCAATGATATATTGCACAAGCAGGTTAGCTAAAACTATCAATGAAAAAAATTCAAATTAAAAAGAGAGATATTTATTGTCTCTAACCAGTCATAGAAAAATTCTCACATTTTAATATGTCTAAAAAAATGAAATCCCATCGTCTATGACTGGTTAGAGCTAATAAAGCTCTAGCAAGCTGTTAAGTACATTTTAAAAAAAACCTCCTGAATTAAACATTAAAAGAAAAAACGTAAAAAGAAAAGTTAAGTGACTTCTCATAGGTATGAATCATAACTTAGCAGCTTGTTTTTTTAAAAAATAAGAAAGGAGAAAAAATATGGACGATGAAGCAAAGATTATTACAAGTATTATTCAGTTGCAAACCAAGAAGAAAAGGAATGTTTTGGATGATATCCTAACTATTTATGAAAACTATGTAGTTAGAAAAGTATCAAATGAGGGTTTTAGCAATAAAGTTGATGAAGTATTAAAAAATTATTCAATTCCTAAAGCTGTAGCATTAGGTTGCATATGCAGTTTAATTGAAGAACAGAAGAATAAGAAAAAACTATTGAAGGATATCAATATGTTTTTAATAAAAGATAACATGTATCAAGTGATTAATCGTAGAATAGACAAGCTTTTTCTTTAATTTTAAATAAAAGAAAAAGCTATCAATTAAAATTAATCGATAGCATCTCCAAATGAACTTGTAAAAATATTCTCTTGAACATTTTTAGTATATCATAACATGTCAAAACTGTACAGTTTTAAAGTGGAGAATATGCTTATTTGAAGATGCAATAAATCTCTTGTAATGGATACTAACAAGTCGACGAAACTAGATTACGATTACGAAAATCTATTTGATACATCCATCAGCAATCTAGAAGAGAAAGAAATAAGTGATCTATTGAAATTCAATAAAATAGATCATCATTACGTATCAAAGACAATTCAAAGTGGAAATCAGTTTGAAGTAGAACTTTATCCAGTATTTTCAAAAAAAGAAATAAATAAATACAGGATAAAGAAAAAACCATCAAAAGCTTATAAGAAAAATCTAAATGAAAAAAACGCTAGAAAGTATTTTATAAGATTAATCAATAACAATTTCGATGAAAATGATTACGTGATGCATCTAACTTATTCCAATGAAAATCTTCCAGATTCAATTGAAGAAGCTGAAAAGAATGTCAGCAACTTCATTAGAAAAATCAACTACAGAAGAAAAAAGCTAGGCTTAGAAAACTCAAAGTACGTCTATGTAACTGAATTTGATAAAGACAAAAAAATAAGAGTACATCATCATATGATCGTCGAAGGTACAATAGATAGATTGCTCTTAAAAAAACTGTGGACATTAGGAATAAGAACAAAAATAGAAGAACTTGAACCTGATGAATATGGCCTTACTGGACTTGCTAATTATCTCGCTAAAGACCCGAAAGGGAAAAAGCGATGGAAATCATCCAAAAACTTAAAAAAGCCATTGGAAAGAAAAGCTTTTACTAGATTTTCAAAAAGAAAAATAAGCAGGATGATAGAAGATCCTACGCTTATTTCAAAATTCATGCTAGAAAGTTTTAAATCTAAAGATTTTCTAGATTATGAAATCAGATATAACAAAGTCAATCGGCTTTTCTATATCTATGTAAGGATGAAAATTAAAGACAAGATGAATTTCAGTGGTCAAAAAAGGAGGTTGAACGATTGAAAGATAAATTTACTCTAACTAAAAGCATGTTAGAAAAGTACATTGAAGATTTCATTGATGATGAAATTCTAGATGAAAAAGCTACAAAGACCTACACAAAGTATGCTCTTGTTGCTAGAAATTTCAAAGATGCCATGTTAGAAACAAAAAATGAAGAAATTTCAAAAAAATCTTTGATTGATTACAAATCAAAGATGATAGAAAAGTATTCAACCAAGACTGTAAATAACTACATAATAATCATTAATAAGTTCATTAAATACATAGAGCTGAATGAAAATGATGATTATTCAAAGAAAAAGTTAAAAAAACACGTTTCAGATTATTGCCTCAAAACAATAAAAGAGCAAGAAAGAACTTCAATAGAAGATGTTCTTGAACCTGCAGATTTTAAAAGAATGCTTAGAATGTCTAAGAAAAAAGGAATGATACAGGACCATATGATCATGAAGGTGCTGGCTTATACTGGTATAAGGGTTGGAGAACTTCAATATTTCACGCTTGAAAATATTGAACAAGCCAAGCAATACATCACTATTTACAATAAAGGGAAAGAACGAGATGTTCCTTTAAGAAGTGATTTAAGAAGAGAACTGTTAAAGTATGCAAAAAGTCAAAAAATCGAATCAGGGACATTGTTTCCTGGAAAAAAAGACCCTCAAAAAATGCTAACCGAAAAAACAATAAGAGAACATATCAAAAAGATATGCGGGATGTGTAGAGGAATTGACCTGGATAAAGCGCATCCTCATGCATTTAGACACATGTTCGCTATTCAATGGATCAATGAAAACGGGAACAGCTCTTTATCAGAATTAGCAAAAATAATGGGGCATAGTGATGTCAAGACAACAGCTATCTATACAAATACTTCTCAAAAAGAGAAGAAAAGAAAAGTAGAAGCTATTAAATATTAAAAAGGAGTGACAAGATGAAAATAACATTAGAGCAGTTGCTATCAACAGTATATCTAGATGAAAAAATAGAGGTATATGACAAAGATGGAATAATAATTATTGATGATGATTGTATCAATCAAAGAGACTTGGTAGATGAATTTTCAAATGCGGAAGTAATCAATGTAAAAGTCAAATCGTTTTTAAAAGTAATGCCGGATGATGAAAGTAAAACCAATGCTGTTTTTGAAGGTGTTTTGAAAATAACAATAGATGCATCTAAAACGAAATGGGGCGATGATGAATAATGGGTATTGTAATATTACTGATCCTTCATCTACTTGTACAGATTGCTATTTTCAATGCACAAGAAAACAAGTTGCTAAAGTTAAAAGAAATGAATGACAATCTAAAATCGTTAAAAACAGCCATTGAGGAATTGAAAGAAATAATAAGATGGAAATCTTAAAAAAATACACAAAGTTTTTATTTTTCTAACATCCTCAAAAGCTATACGCAGTAATGGTTTAGAGAAAATATAGTAAGGTGCGATAATGTGTAGTTATCGAACTTAAAAATATAAGAGAAAGAGGTGCTAATTCCATGTCAAAACACAAATAGATATCATTTGAATGTTTGAGTTATCAGGAAATGATGTATAGATATTCAATTGAGTATGAAGATGAATATCAGTTAATTGGTTACAGGCTTAAAAAGATTTGTGAAGGAAAAGAAATAGCAACTCTAACTCTTTGTTGCAAAGGAGAAAAGAAAAATGGATAAGTTTGAAATGGAGTTGAAAAAGGCTAAAAATCCATGGATTGTAAAAATTGGCAACTATCTTCTTTCAAGAGAAGATATCAAAGGAAACTTAAAAAAAGAAAAGAAATCATTAGATGAATGTTTTACATACATTATCAATGAATTGGCTAAAAAAGCTAAAGAGAGCCAACAAGGAAGAGTTGGCTTTGCATCAGGAGAAGATGAAGAACTTTATGCATTAGCAGTACATTATTATGATGAAGATGATATAAAAGTTGTCAGAGGTTCGTATCAGACAAATGCAGATGGTTCTGCAACTTATTCGCAATTACAATCCAAAATGGAACAAAATGTTCAAAAATCAAAGAAAATAGTTGCTGAAGCACAACAAAAAGATGAAAAAGTTGTCAAATCTGAATCAAATGAAGAAGAAATTAACAAAAAAATTGATGAAGCTGTTGAAAAAGCGCTTGATTCTTACAAAAAATATCAAATAGAAGCAAGAAAAGCAAAAGCAAAAGCTAAAAAAGAGAAAAAAGCTAAAATTGCTTATGATCAATTAGACATTTTCGGCGAATTAGGTGATGAAAGTGTATAAATATCAAATAGTTGATGAATTGAGCAATCTAAAAGAAGTTCCAATGAAGAAATTTCAAAAGAAAATCAATGTTCTAAAAAAAGAACAAAACAGAATTGTGATGTTCAAAAATAAGGGAGAAATGAGTGCTTTTTATTGTACGAATTGCCAAAAATGGCATTTTGTACCAGCAAAATACACCAATCACTTAAAAATAGGTGATTATATGACCTGCGGAGAGTGTAATAAAAGATCACAGATAATAAGTCGAAGAAATAATATTGATGAATTATGCAAATATTTGACGTTTCTAGAAGTGAACGCAAGAGGAGAAGTAATTATCAGACTATTCTATTACTATAGAAGCTATGATAAACATTTTGGCACTTTTAGCGACACTTTATTGGAAGTCGAAAGAATTAATGTGATGTATAAAATATTTATGAAAAACAACAGCTATAGAACGATGGGTTTATACAATGGAACATATCATCAAAAATTAAATAAACCATGGAAAAGAGAAATATGCACCAAATACAGTAGTTACTGGTATTATTATCCATACAGAAATGTTATAAACACAAAAAATAGCATAAATAAGCTGATGAATGAAGCAAAAAACATGAAATATTCTTGTTTGGATGCCATAGTGAAGAAAAATATTGATGTATTTGATTATATTGAATGTTTTTTAGAAGAGCCTAAACTAGAAATTCTAGTAAAAATGAATTGTTCAAATATGTTAAAGGATGTTTTGCGAAGAAAAGCATCATTGAAGAACCTTAGCAAAAGAGAAATGAAATTGATCATCAGAAATAACTGGGGATTTGCAGAACTACAAATATATAGAAATATTGGAATAGCTGATAACTCTTACATAACAAAAGCAAAATTAATCGGATTAGAAAATAACGAAGATTTAATCACTTTCACAAAAGATATTAGAAAAACGATTGATTATTTAGAAAAAAATGCGATTAATTCTCATGACTACACTGATTACATGAGACAAGCGAAGTTTCTAAAGTTGGATTTGAAAGACAAAGCTATACGTTATCCAGCTAATTTCAAAACAAAGCATGATGAAGTCATGGATCAATATACAATGATGATTAATAAAAAAATGAACGTCGAAATTGCCAATTATGCAAGTGAATTAAAGAAATATGAATTTAAAAATAATGATTTTTCAATTTTTCCAGCGAAAAGTCAAGAAGAGTTATTTGTGGAGTCTAACAAATTAAAACATTGTGTAAAAACATATTGTGAAAAAGTAGCTAGAAGAGAAACATCGATATTTTTTATCAGAAAAAATAAAGAATTGGACGTACCATATGTAACTCTAGAATTAAAAAAACGCAATGTAATTCAATGCAGAGCGAATTGCAACGCAAAGCCAAATAATAATGTCATTGTATTTGTAAATAAGTGGTGCAAAAGAAACGATTTTAGGAGCTGTTTTTCATGAAAGATAATAAAAAAACAGCTGCTCAAAAATTAGAAGAAACATTGAAGCAATGGGTGATTGAAAAGTATCAGCCGTTAATAAATGAAAATGAACGGCTAGAAATCAAAAGCAAACAACTAGAACAAACGGCATATAGGTATAGAGAACAAGCATCTAGACTTCAAAGTAAAAATAGCAAATTAAGAGAATTGTTGGAAGGAAAAAGCAAAACATATGACATGCCATTGAGCAAAATAATATATGTTGTCTACGATAGAGATCAAGAAGGTAAAATAGTAGCTTTGGGAACTATTCAAGAATGCGCAGAAGTATTAGACAGGACACCTGATTATTTAAGACATTGTGCTACACCAAAAGCACAAAAGGGCAATCATAAATACAAAGTTGTAAAGTTAGGAAAAACATAGGAAGTGAGAAAAATGATACCAAAGAAAGGAGTTAGAGTACCATGGAAGATAAACAAAAATATGAATTAACAAATTTTGAAAAAGAATTATTACTATTCCTTCAAAAAGAAGGATATAGATATATCGGTAAGGACAAAAGAGGAGAATTTAAACCGCTAAGATTAGTTGCAAGCGATAAAAAAATGCCATATCACCATTTAGCGGAAAGATTTAGTGTATATAAGGAAAAAACGGTTCATATAGAAGAACCATTTGGAAAATTATTTGAATTTATATGGTGTGGCCATCAATATGAAATCCAGGAGCTTTTAAAAAATGTGGAGATAAGCGGTAAATGAAAATTCTAAGTTGTGGAGCAGGAATGCAATCAACCGCATTAGCTTTGATGTCTTGCGAAAATAAAAAAGAAATCAAATATAAAGAAGTTCCTATTTACGATGCGGTTATCTTTTGTGATTTGGGAAGCGAACCGATATGGGTTTATAAGCAAGTTGATTTTATAAAAAATGCCTGTGAAGATGCAGAAATACCATTTTACATCTTAGATACTCATTTACATCAAGATTACTTAAATAATTTTGGAAAACGTAGAGTTGTATCAATTCCGTTTTGGTCAGTTGATGAAAATGGTAAAAAAGGTAAGATGATGCGAAATTGTACGTTGGATTATAAGATAAATGAAATTATAAAGTTTGTTAAATACAAACTGCTTGGATACGCTAAATATCAACGTGTTAAAAATAAAGATCTAAAAGCACATGAAATGCATTTAGGATTTTCATTAGAAGAAAAACACCGTTGTAAAGAAAACAAGCATAAGATGTTTGTTAATAAATTTCCTTTAGTGGATATGGAATTGACCAGAGCAGATAATTATAAATATATTCTAGAAAAATGGGGTTTAGATACAAAAGCAAGTGCTTGTTGTTTTTGCCCATTTCACACCAATTACTTTTTCGAATATATGAAAGATAATCACAAAGAGCAATATCAATCAATCCTTGAATTTGATGAAATGCTAGAGTGGGAACAGCCTAACACAAAAATTAGATCTAAATTATATATATCAAAATCAAGAAAAAGAATTAAAGATCTATCCGATAAGGATTTTAAAGATAAAGAAGTTTTTGATTATAGAAACAAGAAAATTTGGAATGGATTTTAAAAGAAAGGGATGATGCAAATGAAAAATTTTGAAGCAATAGGGTTTGTGCCTTTTTTAAAACAAAGGACTTAATTATATATGAGAACTTTCCTGATAACGAAAAGGAAAGAATCAATGTAGTATTCTATTTAAAAATTAAACAAATACGTGTTTACTACGTAGAAAATGATGAAGATGTTTTTATTGATATGCCTTTATTAAAAGCAATAAACAAACAATGTGAAGAGCTTGGATGGCTAGATAAATTAACTATCATGTATAAACTTATTGAAAAGGAAAAAATGGGGAAGCCTTCACACATCACTTATTCAAAAAAAGAAAACAAATTCATAGGAGTTTGTCGAAAATGCCATCAAATAGTAAATCAAAAAATGAATTATTGTTGTTCTTGTGGAAAACATTTGGATTGGATTGAGGAAAACGAAAACATATCACATATTGAAGAAAGTAAAAGAGGTGGCTGGATGTATAAGATAATCAAACGGATAATAGATAGAACATTTAAAGTCCATTCACCTTCCAAGTGGGATTAAAAAGGGGGTGAAGAAAATGACAGTTAGAGATTTTCTAGAAACGTACAAACCAGCAGACGATGAAGAAATAGATGTATATGAAGATAAAGGGATAAGAGCGATGCGCTGTAATGTAGAGTTTTGGCATGGAATTAGCGAAGAAATCCTAAGTGGGGAAATCGTTGAAACTAGATTTAATAGTGGAGCGAATTCGATAGAAATTACATACGAGCGTAAAGAATAACCATCAAAAATATCAAGAAGTTTTTAACTTCAAAAATCTTTCAAAACTGTTGGTGGCCATAGAGTTTAAGGGAATTAATAGAGGTGCGATAATATGGAGTTATCGAACCTAGAAATATAGCATATTTAGAAGCTGAAAAGAGCTACTTGAAAGATATCAGCAAATAGAATCAATTAAAGAGAATGAAGTTGCTTTAGAAACAGTAAACAGTTATATCAGACAAAAAGAAAAAGAATTAAAAGAAATTCTTTAAAAAGGAGTGGAGTTATGAATTTATCACAAAGAGAAGATATTAAATTCAAAATATCAAAACTAAAAGATTGGAAGAGAATGTCTAAATTTTTAAAAGAAACAAAAGAGCAGTTATTAGACAAAAGAAAAGCTATATCGTATTCGCCTGAAATACCAGGATACCATTCAACAATTTTTCAAGAGTATAATAAGTTGCTCGAAAAGACAGAAGATTACGATAAATGTATAGAAGTATATGATACATATATTTATATACTTGAAAAAGCAATTAATGATCTTTTAGATGAAAGACACAAAGAAATCATTGATATTTACAGAAATAATACAAGTGATAAGTTAAGAATAAGCAAAGCAATGCAAAAAGGATACTCGCAAGCAAACTTCTATAAGTTGTTAAACGAGTCGTTAGATATCATAGCTTTAGCAATTGCTCCAACAAAAGAAAAAATAAGAAGAATATTAGAGTAAAAGTAAAGTAATCGTAGAGTAAAAGTAAAGTAATCGTAGAGTAAAAGTAAAGCAAACATAAAGTATTTTAAAAGCAAATAGCTTTAAAAACATGCTATTATGGTAATGTGGTTAAGTTGACATAGGCCACCCCCTTTACAAAAGAATTGTCAAAAAAGAACTGCGGTGGTAGTTCTTTTTTGCTATAAAAAAGGAGTGATTATATGGCAGTCAAAAGATTAGACAGAGATGGAGCACATAGAAAGCAATTTGAAAACAATAAGAAAAGAATATATGCTACTCAAACTATATGTGGGATTTGTGGAAAGCCAGTAGATTTTACTTATAAATATCCACATCCGTTGTCACCATGTATTGACCACATCATACCAGTAGCAAAAGGTGGACATCCAAGTGATTTAGATAACCTACAATTGGCTCATATGACATGCAATAGACAAAAGAGTGATAAAATCTTTGCTAATAACACAATAAAAATCGAAAAAGTCATATCAAACAGGATACTGCCACAAATAATTGATTGGAAAACGTATCAAAGCAAAAAATAATCGTTTTTTAGGACGGGGGCATACCACCCCTAAAAACGCGTTCTCTGGACTTCACGCCGTACTGTGAATATTTTCTCACGAATTATGAAAACGGCTCTCAAAACGAAATTATGAAAGGAATAGAAGATATATGAAATACAAAGGAATGGGATATTTAAGAAAAAAACTTGCTAGTAGGAAAGAAAGATGCGAAACAAGATACGATTATTATGAAATGAAAAATCAAATGGTTGATATTTCAAGTGTAATACCGCCTGAATTTAGATGGTTAAAAGAATGTTTAGGATGGTGTTCAAAGGCTGTTGACTCTATTGCTGATAGACTTTCCTTTGTTGAATTTTCTAATGATAATTTCAATATGCAAGAGATATACGACATGAATAATCCTGATGTGTTGTTTGACAGTGCAATTATTTCATCATTGATTACATCATGTTCTTTTATTTATATTTCTCAAAAGGTTGGAGAAATGCCTCGCTTACAGGTAATTGATGGAAGACATGCAACAGGGATTATTGATCCTATTACAAATATGTTGATTGAAGGATATGCCATATTAGAGGAAGATGTTATAGGGAATCCTATTATTGAAGCATATTTTATTCAAGGAGTTACATATTTTTATGAAAGAGGTGAAAAACCTTATAAAATCAAAAATAAAGCTCCGTATCCACTGTTGGTTCCAATTATTAATAGACCTGATGCTAAAAGGCCATTTGGACATTCAGTTATTTCAAGAGCATGTATTTCTATTCAGCAAGCAGCTATGAGAACTCTAAAAAGAAGTGAAGTATCTGCTGAGTTCTATTCATTCCCACAAAAATATGTTTTAGGACTTGAACCAGGAGCTGAAATGGATAAATGGAAGGCAACTATTTCATCATTGATGCAAATCTCAAAGGATGAAGACGGGGACAAGCCTACTGTAGGCCAATTTGCCCAACAATCAATGGCACCCTATGTTGAACAACTAAAAATGTTGGCCAGTCTTTTCGCTGGTGAAACAGGGTTGACATTAGATGATCTAGGTTTTTCTACTGAAAATCCATCAAGTGTTGAAGCAATCAAGGCACAACATGAAAATTTAAGATTGAAAGCAAGAAAAGCTCAAAAAACATTTGCTACAGGTTTTATCAATGCTGGATTTTTAGCAGCATGTTTGAGAGATGGTTATACATATTCAAGAGATCAAATTTATTTAACAAAAATCAAATGGGCACCGATTTTTGAACCAGATGCTTCAGCTCTTTCAGTTATTGGAGATGGAGCAATTAAAATCAATCAAGCTGTACCAGGATATTTTGATAAGGACAATCTAAAAGAACTTACTGGAATCGATTATAGTGCATCTTCATCAACTTCAAATATAGATGATATGTTTAAGGAAGAAATAGATGAATAATGATATCGTTCCTTCTTTATTAGAAGAAATTCAAAAACAGTTTGATGAAGAAATAAAAGCTAATGAAAAAATAAAATCAATTTTAATAAAACAAAAGCAGGGAGCGGTAGATTATACCGACTCTCTTTCTTTTGCAAAAGAATTAGGAGTTTCTTTAAAAAAGGTAATACAAGAAAATATCAACGAAGAAATGCTTCCTGATGGAAAAATGTATTACAACATTGCTCAAAGATTACTTGAACCAATGATCAAACAAAATTATGATTTGGTATCCAAACAATGTGAGGCTACACAAAATATTTTGAATAAAAAAGCTGATTTAGGATTAAAAGCAATTGTTCCTGAATATAACAAAGAAAAAACAGCAAGTATCATTGATTATATTTCAAATGCTGATAAGTACTCCCAACGTGAAAAAAGTTTTCTTGATTCATTAGAAACCAATGCAAAGTCGGTTGTAGATGATTCAGTAAGAAAAAACGCTGATTTTCATTACAATGCAGGGTTAAGACCTAAAATCATTAGAACAACAGTTGGGAAAACATGTAAATGGTGTCAGTCAATGGCAGGTGTTTATGATTACAGTAAAGTTAGCAATACAGGTAATAATGTTTTTAGAAGACATGCGAATTGCGACTGCACAGTAGTTTATGATCCTGGAGATGGCAGTAAGAAAGTACAGGATGTTTGGAGTAAAAGAATTGATTATAGAGAAAATATTAGGAAAAATTCAAATTTTATGGGTGCAAAGAAACCCTTCAATATGAAATTAGGAAAAAAAGAGATTTCTTTTGTTACGTATAAAAATGACAAATATTCTAATATCTATTGTCAAACATATTCGCAAAATTCAAAAAGAATGTGTGAATACTTAAATACTAAAATAAATCAAGAATATCGATATGGAAAAATAAACAATATCGTGGTGGTTCAAAAAAATGCATTACAGGGTATTGCCTGTTATGATCATATAAATAATGATTTATTTATATGTGAAGAACTGATAAGTAATAAGTTTTCACAAATTGTTGATACCTCATATTTTCCATCTAAAAATTTAGATGATGTATTAAATCATGAACTAGGTGGTCATAAAAAACATTGGGAAGTTGTAAGAAAATATCAACAAGCAAACAATATAAGTGAATTACAAGCCAAAAATGATTTAGAAGAAAAACTAAGAAATTATGTGCTTAATCAGGAAACAAATGATATAATGTATATAAGAAAAAACGTAAGTCAAAATGCACAAGAATCATTTAAAAATACAAAATCATTGAATGAATTGATAGCAGATTGTATTGTCTTGAATAAGCAAAACAGTGTTTCTGATGAATTTTTAGACAGATTAGTTATGGAGGTGCTTGGTTATGATGGTTAATCCCACAAAAAGGCAAAAAGAACTTATTAAAATATTTGAAGAAGAAGTTGCTCCTTGGTGCTATGTTGATAAAAAAACAGGTGACATCAAATTAAAAGAAGATGCACCAAAAAATATCAAAGACAAATATTATTTATATATGAATAGTTAACCGACAGTAGTCGGTTTTTATTTTACAAAAAAGAACGGTAGAACCGCTCTTATAAAGAAATTATTTAGGTGTGTGTCTTTTATGACTATCAACTTTTGTTCCATCTTTTCTCGTATAGGAACTTACTTTTACAGTCATTGGACCTCTACGAGGTGGTTTTTCAGTACATTTTCCTTTTGTTGCCATGATATCACCGCCTTTCTTACTTAATTTTATGCTTTTAATTATTATATCAATTTGTGAGGTGGAAGGATGAAAATTTTAAAAAAAGTTTCAGTTTTGGGAACCGGATATAGAATTATTGAAGATAATTTTAATAATGATCCATTATTAAAAAACAGTTTTGGATATACTGACTACACTTCAAAAAAGATAGTCATTACAGATTTTCAAAACGAAGAAATTGAAATTGAAGATGTGGCCAAATATAGAAAACAGGTAATAAGGCATGAATTAATCCATGCTTTTTTATGTGAATCGGGACTTCATGAAAATTGTGAGTGGCACAATGAAGAAATGGTTGATTGGTTAGCAATGCAAGCACCCAAACTTCAAAAAATATTTAAAGAAACTGAATATATTTAATGAGCAAGTTTAAAAGACTTGCTTTTTGTTTTATTCAATTTTAAAGAAAGGAGGAAGTTTATGGCACAAGGATTAAGACCGCATAGACATGTATGCTTTGTAAGTGATATTCAACCATATTACGATAAGAAAAAGCATCAAAAAATGAAAAAAATAACTTTTGAGTGCTATATACCTAACTGTAACTATTGTTATTCAGTCAGTGAAGAGTATCGACCACCACCAAAAAAAGCGAATATGAAGTAGGAGGTAAAAGGAATGTCTGAAAAAAGAATTGGAAGACAAACTCCTACAACTTCGTTAGTGCTTCCTTATATTGAAACAAAAGGGAAGGAAGCGGTAGAAATTTACAACAAAACCGGCAGAACTGCTAGAGAGTGGCAGGAACTATTGATTTATGACATTTTAGCAATTGATAAAGAGGGGATGTGGGTTCATTCCCGTTTTTGTTATAGCTTACCTCGAAGAAATGGGAAAACTGAAGATGTTATTATGAGGATCATGTGGGGCATAACTCATGGTGAAAAGATACTCTATACGGCTCATATGATTTCTACAGCACATTCAGTATTTGAAACAATATGTGCATTGCTCGACCAGGCTGAAATAGAATATACGTCAGTTAAGGCAAAAGGTTCAGAAAATATACGTTTATTGAATGAAAAAGGAAAAGCCTATAAATTAGATCATCTTGTTAATTTTAGAACTCGTTCTAATACCGGTGGTTTGGGTGAAGGATATGACGTGCTGGTTATTGATGAAGCACAGGAATACACGATTGATCAAGAAAGTGCGCTAAAGTATGTTATTTCAGCAAGTTCCAATCCTCAAACCATTATGTTAGGAACACCACCAACTGCAATTTCTCATGGTACAGTATTTCAAAAAATGAGAGATAAGGTTCTAGAAGGGAAAAGCGAGAATACAGGCTGGGCCGAATGGTCCATTGAGCATATGCATGATCCGTATGATAGAGATATCTGGTATGAAACTAACCCGTCCTTAGGACAAGGATTGACAGAACGTGTAATTGAAAATGAAATTACATCAGATGATGTTGATTTCAATATTCAAAGGTTAGGGCATTGGCTATCGTATTCACAGGGTAGTGAGTTTTCGGAAAAGGAATGGGAAAATCTTAAAGTTGCAACAGTTCCCAATTTTCAAAACAAGCTTTTTGTGGGCATTAAGTATGGTGTAGATGGAAAACATGTTGCCATGTCGATTGCTACAAAGGTAAATGAAAAGATTTTTGTTGAATCGATTGATTGTCAAAGCGTTAGAAATGGCAACACATGGATTATTTCATTTCTAAAAGAAGCAGACATAGAAAAAGTTGTTATTGATGGAAGTGGCTCTCAACAGATATTGAGTGATGAAATCAAGGATTATGGAATAAAACTGAAACCTGTACTTCCTAAAGTATCGGATGTGGTTGTAGCAAACAATATGTTTGAACAGGCAGTTACATCTTCAAAAAACATATGTCATAATGACCAGCCATCTTTAAAACAAATTGTAACCAACTGTAAAAGAAGGGCAATTGGTACAAATGGCGGTTTTGGATTTAAAGCAATGATGGAAGAACATGAAATAGCATTGCTTGATAGTGTAATCTTAGCCCATTGGGCATGTGCAACATACAAAGGGGTTAAGAAAAAACAAAAAATAAGTTGTTAAGCGAACGAAAGTTCGTTTTTTTAATGCAAATTACGTTACTAACGGTAAATAGGAGAAATACAAATGAGTGAATTTAAAGAAATTAAAACACAAGAAGAATTTGATACAGCCATCAAAGAAAGATTGGCTAGAGAAAACAAAAAGTATGAAGGATTTGTAAGTCCTGACAAATTAGAAGAATTAAAAGCCGATTATGAAAAAGAAATCAGTAAAAAATATGAAGGTTATACTTCACCAGATGACCTAGCAACCATGAAAAAAGAATATGAAGGGAAAATTGCAAAATATGAGTCCGACTCAGTAAAAACGAGAATTGCAAATGAAATGGGATTGCCTTCATCTATTGCTTCACGTCTGAAAGGTTCAAATGAGGAAGAAATTCGTAAAGATGCTGAATCATTTGCTGGCTTTTTTCAAAAAGAACCACCTTTAGCAACAGGTGAACAAACAGTTGCTAATGAAGAACAAGCAAGAAATGTTGCTTTAAAGAAATTATTAAAAAATTTAAGACAAGGAGATTAAGATAATGGCAGTATTAAGCAAAGGAAATTTATTTGATCCTGTATTAACAAAGGATCTAATCAACAAAGTAAAGGGAAAATCAAGTTTAGCTGTTTTATCAGCGCAAACACCAATTCCATTTAATGGTTCAAAAGAGTTTACTTTTTCTATGGATAATGAAGTAGATATCGTTGCTGAAAATGGTAAGAAAAGTGAAGGCGGAGCTTCAGTGGATCCAGTAATTATTGTTCCAATCAAATTTGAATATGGTGCTCGTGTTTCTAATGAATTTATGTTTGCCAGTGAAGAAGAACAATTAGATATTTTAAAAGAATTTAATGAAGGATTTGCTAAAAAAGTTGCTAGAGGTTTAGATATCGCTGCATTCCATGGTTTAAATCCTAGAACTGGCGAAAAATCTGCAGTAGTAGGAGAAAATAACTTTGATAGTAAAGTTACACAAACCGTTACTTATGCAAATGATAATCCTGATGATTGCTTAGATACAGCAATTGCAACAGTTGAGGATGCCGATTGTGAAGTAACAGGTATTGTAATCAACTCTGCAGTACGTAGTGATCTATCAAAAATGAAATCTACGACAGGAGATCCATTGTATCCTGAATTCCGTTTTGGTGGTAAACCATCAACATTAGGTTCTCAAGCATTAGATACAAATAATACAGTATCATTTGGTTCAGAAACAAAAGACCAAGCAATTGTAGGTGACTTCGCTAATATGTTCAAATGGGGATATTCAAAAGATATTCCATTAAAAATTATTGAATTTGGTGATCCTGACAATTCAGGAAGAGACTTACAAGGATATAATCAAGTGTATATTCGTGCTGAAGTCTTTATGGGATGGGGAATCCTAGATGCTAATTCATTTACAAGGGTGGTAAAAGCATAATGGCAACATATAGGAATAAAAAAACAGGTGCAACCATCACTACTGATTTGATTATCAGTGGTGGTGATTGGGAAATTGAAGAAAAAAAGAAAAAAGAACCTAAAAAGAATGCTGATAAAGATGTACCACCTAAAGATGGTGGAGCTGATGAGTAATGATACCATTTGTAACAATAGATGATGTTACTTTGCTGTTTAGAGATTTAACAGTAGATGAAACAAAAAAGGCAACATTTTTATTAACTGTTGTTTCAGATTGTTTGAGACAAGAAGCAAAAAAAGCTGGGAAAAATCTTGACCAAATGATAGAAAATGGAGATGTATATGAAAATGTAGTTAAAAGTGTATGTGTTGATATTATTGCTCGTAACTTGATGACCTCAACCAACAGCGAACCTATGGAACAGATGTCACAATCAGCTCTTGGATACTCTGTATCAGGTACTTTTTTGGTACCTGGAGGAGGTTTGTTCATTAAAAAAAGTGAGCTTGCCAGACTAGGTTTGCGTAGACAAAGAATAGGTGTAATTAATATTTATGGCAATGATTAAAGGTATTCCTGTTGTTTTATTACAAAAAATAAAGGTTGATGAAGATCCTTTTGGACAAGCTATTTATCGAAAACGAGAAATCATAGTTGAAAATGTTCTTGTTTCACCATCATCAGCCAATGATATTATTACTTCACAAAATTTAACCGGTAAAAAAGCAGTTTATACACTTGCCATTCCTAAAGGTGACCAAAATTCTTGGGAAGATAACAATGTTGTTTTTTTAGGAAGAAAGTGGCATGTATTGGGTTTTGCAATTGAAGGAATAGATGAAAATATTCCTTTAGATTGGAATAAGAAAGTAATGGTAGAAAGATATGGCTAAAATAGTACTTGATAAAAAAGGTGTAAGGGAATTACTTAGATCTCAAGAAATGATGGATATTTGCCTAGAACATGCAGAAGCAACCAAAGCAGCTGCTGGTGGTGAAGGATATGAGATATCTTCTCATGTTGGAACTAATCGTGTAAATGCATCTGTTAGAGCAGATACAATAGAAACAATAAAAGATAACTACAAAAACAATACATTAATAAAAAGTTTGAGGTGATAAAAATGATTGAAGAAATTGTTTTTAATTATCTTAAAAACAAATTGAATGTTCCTGTGACATTTGAAAATATTAATGAAGTTGAATATGTACTCATTGGTAAAAGTGGCAGTAGTAGATTTGATTTTACAAACACGGCCACTTTTTTTATTCAATCGTATTCGTCTTCAAAATATAAAGCATCTTTACTCAACGAAAAAGTAAAAGATGTCATGTATGACTTAATTGAGTTGGATGAGATCACATCATTACATCTCAATAGTGATTATGATTATACAGATACAACAATAAAGAAATATCGATATCAGGCTTTGTTTGATATTGGATATTTTTAGAAAGGAGTAGATACAGATGGACGCAAAAAATGTAAGTGCAGCTAAACCTAAAATAGGTGGTTCAGTATTTGTTGCACCCTTAGGTACAAAACTACCAGAAGATGCAAAAAGTGAATTGGATACTAAATTCAATTCATTAGGATATTGTTCAGATGATGGAGTTTCAAACAATAACTCACCTGAAACAGATACTCAAAAAGCATGGGGTGGAGCTGTTGTTTTAAATTTATTTTCTGGAAAAGAGGATACATTTAAATTAAAGTTGATTGAATCATTGAACGTAAATGTATTGAAGACAGTTTATGGATCCAGCAATGTTACTGGAGATTTAGATACTGGATTAACAATCAAAGCTAAAAATGAGGAACCTGAACAGTTTTCATGGGTCATTGATATGATTTTAAAAGGAAAAATTTTAAAAAGGCTTGTTATTCCATGTGCTGGGATTACTGAAATTGGTGAAATTAAATATTCTGATAGTGATGCTATTGGTTATGAAATAACTTTTTCAGGAGTTCCTGATGAAACAGAAACATCCCATTATGATTATATGATCAAGAAAAAAGAAGGAGAGTAATCTAGATGAAGATAACTGGTATTACAAAACAAGGATTTCATTATTCTGTAGATGATGCAGTAGGTGATGATTGGGAACTTATTGAAATTTTAAGTGAAATGAACAATGATGAATATTTAAGTGTTGTTCCTTTTGCTAAAAAGCTTTTAGGAAATGCCCAATATGAAAGATTAAAAAAATTCTGTAGAGATAAAAAAACAGGTAGAGTTCTTACAAGCAAAATGCAAGAAAACATCATGGACATTTTTAATTCAAATAAAAAAGTAAAAAACTAGTGATCCTCGCCAACATGATAAAAACTGATGAGGATGCTTTAATTTGTGATTTAGCAGAAACTTATCAAATATATGATTATAAGTCGCTTCCAGCATATATGGTTGCGACTTTTTCAGTTGGTTTGAGGGAAAATTCAAGAATAAAAATGAAGTTGAGCAATCAAAAGGTTCCTTTTGGGGAATTGCTTTTATCAATGATTTCAGATGAATTGACAAGATTGATTTGGATGAAAACAGAAGATGGTGCAAAAGGCATCAATCCTCCTAAATCGATAGTATCACTTATTTTAAACAATGGAGAAGAAAATACTGTCAATGATGGTTTTCAAACTGTTGAAGAATATGAAAAAGCAAGATTAGAGATTATAAGGGAAGGAGGATAATATGGCAACTAATTTAGCAAAAGCATATGTTCAAATTGTTCCCTCTGCTGAAGGAATGAAGGGCATGATTGAACAGGTCATGGGGAAAGACCTTGAAGAAGCAGGAGAAAAAGCGGGAAATTCAATTGCTTCAAAAATAAAGAATATCATTGTTGCTGCTGGAATTGGAAAAGTTGTATCTCAGGCTTTTACCGAAGGTAGTGCTTTAGAACAATCTTTAGGTGGGATTGAAACGTTGTATAAGGAAAACGCTGATAAAATGAAAGCTTATGCAAAAGAAGCCTATAAAACATCAGGTGTCAGTGCAAATGCTTATATGGAAAATGTTACTTCATTTTCAGCGTCTTTGATTTCAAGTTTAAAAGGCGATACAAGTAAGGCAGCCGACATAGCTAACCGAGCTATGCAGGATATGTCTGATAATTCCAATAAATTTGGTACCAATATACAAGATATTCAAAATGCATATCAAGGTTTTGCAAAGCAAAACTATACAATGCTTGACAACTTGAAGCTTGGCTACGGTGGTACAAAAGAAGAAATGCAACGACTTCTTAAAGATGCTCAAAAGTTGAGTGGTCAAAAGTATGATATTAGTAATCTAGCGGATGTTTATACAGCTATAGGAGTTATACAAGATAACTTAGGCATTACAGGAACAACCGCCAAAGAAGCAGCTACTACGTTTAGTGGTTCATTTGGTTCAATGAAAGCTGCAGCACAAGATTTTTTAGGAAATGTAGCTATTGGAGGGGATGTTACAGGTACCTTATCCAATTTGATTACTACAGCTTCTACATTTCTTTTTGATAATGCTGTCCCAATGGCATTAAACATTGTTCAGGGATTTGCTACTGCATTGATATCAGCAACACCTATTCTATTTCAAAAAGGTTATGATCTTTTGAATAGTTTGGTAACAGGCTTTGTACAAAACGTTCCTGTTGTACTTCCTCAAATATTACAGTTTATACAGGATATAGGAACAAATCTTGCACAAAAAGCACCTGAGATGATTTCTATGGGGTTTGATTTATTAAGCCGATTGTTAGATGGGATCATTTCAGCAATACCAATACTTGTAGAATATGTTCCTAATATCATAACGACATTTGCAAACATCATTAATGATAATTTCCCTACAATTTTACAAAAGGGTGCAGAGTTAATTTGGCAATTAGTACAGGGATTGATTGGTGCAATTCCAACAATTGTGGCTAATATTCCTCAAATAATCCAAGCTATTGTTTCAGCATTTATGGCTTTTCAATGGCTCAATTTAGGAAAAAATATTATTAAAAATGTTGGTGATGGTATTAAGGGAATGGTCTCTTGGATAAAAGAATGTGGAAAAGCAATTGTTGATGGTATTAAACATTCCTTTTCTGAAATTACAAATGTTGGTGTTAACCTTGTTAAAGGTTTATGGAATGGTATTAATTCTGTAAAAGATTGGATTTTAGGGAAAATCAAAGGGTTTGGAGATGCTGTTTTAAATGGATTGAAATCTTTCTTTGGAATTCATTCACCTTCAAAAGTCATGGCTGATGAAGTTGGTAAATATCTTCCTCAAGGTATTGCAGTTGGGATTGAAGCAAATGCTAAAGATGTATATGATGCAATGAACGGTATTTCAAAACAAACATTGGATTTAGCAAGTGAAGGCTTTGATACTTCACAAAATAAATCAAATTCAAATAATGATGTAAATTATCTATTAGAAATCATTATTAAATTATTGAAGGTAATTGCTGATAAAGGTGATACAGGTAATGATTTTAGTGATAGAGATTTCATTCGTATGTTGAAAAGTTTGGGGGTTGTATTTTCATGAGAGTAAGATATATAAATTCTCAAAATTATAGTGTTGACTTTGTAGATGCAAATATTCTTCCAACAAGTGGCTATCTTCATCAAAGAAAATGGAATACTACAATTGAAAATGACAGTGTTAGTTTAAGTATAGGTAATTATACTTATACAATTACTTTAACATTGAGAGGAAGTCTAAAAGAAAGAAAAGAAACATTGGATAAAATGTGCGACATATTTGAACTTGATTGTATTAATGAAACACCAGGAACTTTGTACTTTGGAGATTATTATATTAAATGCTATATTGTTTCATCAAACACTAGCATTGCTAATATTAATACAAGGACCAATGTAGAACTTGGTATTTTCTGTATCAAACAGGAATGGATCAAAGAGAAGAAATACAATTTGGTTATGTATGATGATAAAAGCAATCAGACAGGTATAAAGAAATATACGTATCGATATCCGTTTTTATACTCCAATCAAAAGGGTGCTGTTCAAGCTGTCAATGATTCATTAGTTGATGCTGATTTTATCATGAGATTTTATGGACCATGTGCGAATCCATATATAAAAGTAGGCAATATTTTATATCAAGTTAACACATCATTGATGGCTGGTGAGTATTTAGAAATAAATTCTACTGATAATACTATTTTTTGTTTTTCAGTTTATGGTGAAAAAAGAAATCTCTTTAATTATAGAGATATGTCTAGAAGCGACTTTTTTACAAAAATACCTAGTGGTTCAAATGTTGTAGGATGGGATGGAACTTTTAAAGCCGAATTGATTATTCTTGATAAGAGAACAGAACCGAGGTGGCTTTAATGAAATTCATATATACAAATGACAAATATGAAGAACTGGGTGTATTAAAAAATTCATCAATTGATTTTGAGATTGGGAAGTATGACGTCGCATCAAATGATTATCAAATGTCTATCTCAATAGGATCATGGAACAGAGAATTTGATAAAGGTTCTCTTTTTTATTGTCAAGAATGTGAATTTGGTGGAATTCTAGATGGTAAAAAAGTAGATACTTCTAAAAATTCAATTACATTTAAAGGCAAGACATTTAGAGGTCTTCTTGAAAAAGAATATGTTCAGCCCCCTGATGGACAAGCCTATTATGTCGCAAATGGAGAAGCCAATCAGGTCATTGATAATCTTATTCATGGAAAATTTAATGATCTTTTTGTTGTCGACAATGTAGGATTAAGTGATATTGGTGTTAATTATCAAATAAGGGATTTGAATTTATTAGATGCACTTGAAAAAATGTTACTTAAGGCGGATATCCCTTCAAAACTAGAAATTACGTTTTATGATAAAAAGGTGCATTTACAAGCTGTTCCCATTGTTGATTTATCAGAATTATTAAGATATGACAATTCTTATGGCATTTCCATGATCTCTGAAAAAGCAATAAGCAAGTATAACCATATCGTTGCACTTGGAAAGGGTGAATTGACCGAAAGAATAAGAGTCAATTTATTTTTGCAAGATGATGGAACATGGAATACAAGTGAAAATGCAAAGTATGCAGGATTGAAAAGGAAAACATATCTTTATGATAATTCAAACGAAGAAGATGAATCAAAATTAATAGAAAGTTCTATTGAAGCGACGGAAAAAGCGAATGGCACGGATAATCTTAACATTAACTTTACAACGGATGAAGCTTCTTTGTTTGATTATGTTGGTTCCAAAGAAGAAATAACGGGAATAGAATTTAAAGAACAAATTACAAAAAAAGTTTTAAAGGTAACTATATCTGGTATTATTTCGCATTGCAAATTTGAATATAAGGTAGGTGATTAGATGTGCTAGAAAATATAACATTGAATGAGTCAAATGTTACAGCAAGTATTGATGCTTACATACACCATTGTTTGTTTGGGTACAATGGTGTTTTTAAATGTGGCCAACAGTTGAAGTGTGAAATCATAAACAATAATCTTTTAAAGATCTATGATGGCTTGTTTATTAATCAAGGAAGATTTTATAGGATTGCACCAGGTTCTTATGAAGAAATAAAATTAGAAAATGGTGTTGTTGGTCAAAAAAGATATGATCTAATCGTGTCTCATTTTGAAACAGATGGTGTCAATGAAAAGCATGAAATAAAAGTTATCAGTGGAGAAGGTGAAACTATTCCACAGTATACAAATAGTGATACATTCAATGGAGGTACAGTTAGTGAGATGCCTTTATATCTTGTAGAAATTGATGGAATAAGTATTAAAAGTGTTAAAAGTCAATTTGATATCATTCCTAATTTGCAAGAACTTATTGACAAAATGGTTATGTATAAAGAATAGAGGTGATGATTTTGATTGTTGCTGAAATTATTCAAAAAGGATTGACTATATCTAGCAGTACTAGTGATATTCCATATCAATATAGTGGAAACATTCAAATGCAATTCATCAAGGATGAAGGCTATGATAATTTTAGTGTTATAGGTTTTTATAGAACAAATTATTTTGAAAAAACTCAGTTGTTGGAAATTGATAAAAATGGAGTGTTTTCATTAAATAAAGATGCATTTCAAAAAGATGGATTATTGAATTTATCTTTTCTGTTAGTTAGTGAATTAAAGGAGGTACATCTTGGTGTCGTATCTTTTATTGTTAGATCTACGATAGGAAATGGCAATGATATTCTTCCAGAAGAACGTACAGAATGGATAAAGATTGTTCGTAGTGAGGTTGACGGTTATTTAAAGTCAATTGATTTAGATGACAAGTTTGATATTATGCAAGATAAAGACTTGGAAAACATATGGAATGAAATTTTTAATTAAATAAATTTATAGAAAGAAAGAGGAAAAAAATATTATGAGTTTTGTAACTGATTCAATTTTAAAAACAGCCTTAGGAAAAATTAAAGCATGGGGCGAAGGAAAATTTGTAGCACAAGAAACCGGAAAAGGTTTATCTTCAAATGATTATACAAGTGTAGAAAAAACAAAATTGAGTGGTATTGCTGAAGGTGCCAATAAATATGTGCATCCATCATATACAGCTCAAAAATCAGGTTTATATAAAGTAACTGTAGATGCTGCAGGTCACGTTAGTGCTACTACTGCTGTTGCCAAAGCTGACATTACAGCATTGGGTATTCCAGCACAAGATACAACTTATTCTAACATGGCAGCTGCTACTGCAAGTGCTGCAGGTAAGGCTGGTTTAGTTCCTGCTCCAGCTGCAGGAAAACAAGCATCATTCTTAAGAGGTGACGGTTCATGGGTAGTACCTGAAAACACTACTTATGCAGATGCAACAACATCTACACATGGTTTAATGAGTGCAGCTGATAAAACAAAATTAAACGGTGTTGCTACTGGTGCACAAGTAAACAAAATTGAAAGTGTAAAAGTAAATGGTACAGCTTTAACTCCTGATTCATCGAAAGCTGTAAATGTAGATTTATCTACTTATGCTAAATCAGCTGATGTAACAAAAGAAATTGCTTCAGCAGTTTCAGGGGTAACTCAAATCGATTACTCGGTCGTTGAAGCATTACCTTCAACAGGTAAAAAAGGTGTTATCTATTTAGTTGCCAACAGTGGTTCAGGTAACAACATCTATGATGAATACATCTACATCAATTCTAAATTTGAAAAATTAGGATCTAGAGAATTAGATTTAAGTTCATATGCTAAAAAGACTGATATCCCAACTAAAGTATCAGCTTTAACAAATGATTCAGGATATCAAACATCTGCACAAGTTAATTCTGCTATTGACGCTAAATTACTAGCAATGACTGAAACTGAATTAAATACAATGTGGACTGAAGTATTTGGAGCATAATCAATTAGGAGGAGGTCTTATATATGAAAGATTTCTTTAAAAGAGTTTTGTTTTCAAACGTAAGTGAGCATGCATCTTCAACAACTGTTTTAGCAAATACCAGCAAGTTTCTAACAAGTGATATTTTGAAAACTTTTATGACAAAGTTAAAAGATACGTTTGCTTTGAAGTCACAATTAACATCATTGCAAAAGCGAGTTGGACAGCTTGAAAAGACAGTCAGTGAATTAGAAAGCACATTAGACGATGCAGTATATTACAAAGAGTAGATTGATTTCTGCTCTTTTTTCTTTGGAAGGAGAAAAATATGAAAGATTTTGAAACACGTGAGTGCGTTGTACACACACACACACACACACACACAACTTACACAAATTAGAGAAGGTACAACAAAGTGCCTTTTCTCATTCTTTAAAAAGATTGGTGGTGACAAGCATTTAGGTTAGTTTTAACCTAGATGTTAACATGCCAAAACTTATTGATAAAGATGAAAATGAATTGCTTAATTTACAAATGTCTACAGATGAACATTGGACGGGTAAATATTGGATTGATGGTAAAAAAATCTATAAAAAAATCATTACATGGACTGGATTGAGGGTAGGAGTAAGTACAATCAATCATTCTATCAGTAATTTGAATGAATTTATTGATTATGAAGTCACATTTACAAACGAATGCGGCTATCCTGATCATGGATTCGCCCAATGGTATGATGGAGATTTCCATATTCCTGCTGTAGTTACAGCATGGAGAGAACATATAGAACCATATCAATCATAGAAATATTCGGATATTTAGGCTTCAAGGAATGAAAACCTTGAAGCCTATTTTCTTAAAAAATGCATTTATCTATTGACAATACGCCTATATAGGCGTATAATATAATTAAAGATAAGGAAAGGGGATAACAAAAATGACAATCATCAGTAGCCAGCATTTTATAGAGTGGGAAATCGTAGAAGAGAAGATGGAAGAATTAAAGGATGCGGATAAAGTCGTTATTCCTTGCTCCTATGTCGGATTTATCAATGGCGTTGAATACGCTATGCAAAATGACGGACATCACACTTTGGCGGCTGCACGCGAACTTGGCATCGAGGTTGAATTCGAGATCGCTGCCGACACGGAAGGCTTAGAGGGAGAAGAACTTTTAGAGAACCGATACAATGACGGAGACTGGTATAGTGTAGAGATAAGCAACCCGGCGTATGATGAATTTGATTTAGTATGGTAGGTGATGGATAGAATGAAAAGGTATGAGGATTGCATTAGGACTGATGGGATGTGCGGCATATGCTCTCTGGTCAACAGAGGAATGGACTGCCATAATAACAGGATAAAAGGATTGCTGTACCAGCGTACTGCGGCAGAGATGACGCAGAAGGAACTGGCCGAGAAGGCCGGAATCAATATCAGGCTGGTGCAGAAATATGAGTCCGGGGAATACGATGCAGGGAATATGACGCTTAAGAGCGCGATAGCCCTTTCGGATGCGCTGGGATGTGATGTGAGGGAACTGCTATAGAGGTGCGGATATGAGAGCGAGAAGGGATATAACGGGGCAGACATTCGGGCA
>OLQH01000755.1_pt1 | contig 31885 bp, 28 predicted proteins | sample 1672671 | NCBI WGS metagenome assembly OLQH01 (sample SAMEA3136712, study PRJEB25190) | human gut metagenome
TAAACATAGGCCTCTTTGAATTAGTTTTAACTAACTTTAGTTTACTTTATTTTTTCACTGTTGTCAATCCATAAATAGATGTGATTAATAAATAATATTTACTAACCTGATTATACACCCGTTTTTTCGTTGTAACTATTCCTGTTTATATTTGAAAGTTCATTGTAACTCAATTCTCACTCAATCCCGGCTCAATGCCATTCCCCCTTCTTTTCAATAAACTAATCCTGTGCGAAACATCCGCACAAAAGATTATCGGAAAGGAGGATTTTTTATGAAAACACAAAGAGGAATTCCTGTTACAGATGAAAAATACTGTAATAGATAAGTGTTCGTCATCTGAGGGGAGGTGAGTGCATGACAACCTTTCTTACTGCAAACAGTACTCTACCGCCATATATAGCATTTCCCAGTTTTCTTCTGGACTGTGATTTCTCCGAAACCACAAAACTGCTCTATATGGTGCTTTTAAACCGGGCAAGATTATCACAAAAAAATGACGGCTGGATTGATAAAAAAGGTCATGTGTTCTCCTATTTCACCATTGAAGATATGGCAGCAACACTTCGCAAAAGCCAGACAACCATCAAAACTTCTCTGAGGGCTTTGGAACAAGTAGACCTTATCTGTCGTGCTCGTCAGGGAACCGGGAATCCCAACCGGATTTATGTAAAAGTCCCGGCTGATTTTTCAACACAGACAGAAGAAAAACTGTCTGTTAGACAGTCAGAAAACCGTCCCTTTGACAGACAGAATTCTGTCCGCCAGACAGTCAGAAAACTGTCCCCTAATAATAAAGAGAAGAAAAATAATGATTCAGTAAAACGCCATTATGAATGTAAGGAGGATGAAAGCCTATGATAAAACCACAAAACCTACTGCCGAACCTTTCTCCCCGGCAGCCTTTAGAAGATGAATATATCAGCGAAACGGACGGTCTGATCTACTGTTCCAAGTGCCACACCCCACGGCAGAAAAAGATAGAATTTTTAGGAAAAATCATGTTTCCGATCATCCGCTGCCAATGCCAGCAGGAACAATATGAAAAAGAAGAAGCAAAACGAAAACACCAGGAATTTCTGGAACACATCTCCCGGCTGAAATCCAGCGGTCTGCAAGACCCGGCTTTAAGAGAATTCACTTTTGCTCACGATAACGGTATCAACCCGGAAATTGAAAAGGCAAAAAATTATGTTACTCACTGGGAGGAAATAAAATCCAAGGCCATGGGGCTGCTGCTCTGGGGTGATGTCGGCACTGGGAAATCCTTTTTTGCAGGCTGTGTTGCAAACGCTCTGCTAGATAAAGGGGTTCCCGTACTCATGACGAACTTCGCCAAAATCTTAAATTCCCTGACCGGAATATATCCGCAGGATCGGAATGAATTTATCAATAGTTTAAATCAGTACAGCCTGCTGATCATTGATGATCTGGATGTGGAACGAAATTCCGAGTTTGCTTTAGAACAGGTCTTCCATGTAATCGACAGCCGTTACCGCAGTATGAAACCTATGATCATTACAACAAATCTGACGTTGGAAGAATTAAAACATCCGGAGGATTTAGCACACAGCAGGATCTATGACCGGATTCTGGAGCGTTGTGTCCCACTAAAGATCAACAACCAGAATATCCGGGAACTGAACGCTGTAGCTAATATGTCAGAAGCCCGAAAACTACTTGCTTAAAAATCTGACCGGAAACGGTCAAAGAAGAAAGGAGGCCAATATGACAGATAAAAAAACACAAACAGAAATCAGAAAAGAATTATTACAGGCAAGACACAGAGCAGAGGAAGCACAGGCACGGAACCGTGTGAAAGAGCGAAATGCCCGGACACGCAGGCTGATTCAGGAGGGTGCCGTTTTGGAGAGCATCTTCCCGGAATTCCAGACAATGGAGCCGTCGCAGATCAGACAGGAATTGTTAAACCGTTTCAAAAGAATCTGACACTAGTTGACACCAGCAATTTCTCATCCCGAAGGGCGCACTTACTCACCACCCATAAAATGGGCGGTGGTATCCCCTTTCGGGGTCGTGCGCTCTGCGAGGCTTTGCGGCTCCGTTGGAGCCTTATGTACAATGCCACACTTTTTCAAATTGCTGTCATTGTCCACGCAGTTTCCACAAGTACAATCGCTACAGCGTTTGTAAGTAGGGGTACAATTTGTACCCTACCTTGTGTTAACTGCCTGCGAAAACCTGCCACCGGCAGCTTTATCGCAGAGATAGGTGCAGCATCTGACCGCACCTATTTTCTTTTTCGCAAAAAGAAACAAAAATGTGCTACGGCACAGGAAGGAGGAAAATAGTGAACTATTTCCATTTGGAAGCTAAAGTTGTTAGTCGTGGTGCAGGCCGTTCCGTCATAGCGGCTGCTGCTTACGCATCCTGCTCCCGACTCTACAACGATTACGATGGACTGACCCACGATTACACCCGAAAGCAAGGCTGTCTGTATAGCGAAGTCTTTCTGCCGCAATATGCACCGGAAGAATGGAAAGACAGACAGGTGCTATGGGAAGCCGTTGAATCTGTAGAAAAAACAAAGGACAGCCGACTGGCAAGAGAGCTTGTAGTGGCTCTGCCATCGGAACTATCCTTGGATGACTGGAAAGGTATGTTGGAGCGTTTTATCCGAGAACAGGGAACGGATCTTGGTATGTGTGCAGATGTGAACATTCATGACCCATACCCTCTGGGGCATAATCCACACAGCCATATTCTTTTCACGATGCGCCCCTTGGATGAGCATGGCAAATGGCAGGCAAAGACCCAGAAAGAATATCTCTGCAAGCGTGGCGAAGAAGAATGTGGCTTTACCGCTGACGAGTTCAAAGTTGCCAAGACACAGGGCTGGGAGAAACAATATATGTATCAGTTCGGGGAGAAAAAGGAGTATTTAACCCCATCTGAAGCTGAGAAAATTGAGGGATGTATCAGGACGTCAAAGACACCTAAAAGCACCCGCTATGGGAGACAAAACCCACTTACGGAACTTTGGAACAGCGGAGAACAGATATTTGCATGGCGCAAGAGCTGGGAAATGATTATCAATGAAGAACAGGAACGCCATGGTATTGCCGACCGTGTAGACTACCGCAGTCATGCCGCCAGAGGATTGACCGAACAGCCGACCATACACGAAGGATACCACGCAAGAAAACTGGAATCCATGGGAATTGTTTCTGACCGTTGTGAACTGAATCGCCAGATCAGGGAAGATAACAAACTCCTGCGTGAACTGAAAAAACAGGTGCAGAAGTTGATGAAAGCTGTCAAAGAGAACATTCCTGCCATCGCTTCTGCATTGGAAACTCTGCGAGACCACATGGTTCTGATTCAGTATCAGTTGATTGTGAATACTTCTCAGCAGGAAGCGGTGACTTTCCAGAAAAATCTTTTGGCTGATATATTGGCTGAATACAAAAATGTGAAATCTGAAATCAAAGCCAAAACTGCTGAGAAAAAAGAACTGATTGCAGAACAGAAAAACTGCGGTATCCACTTTATCCGTGCAAGTAAGCTGGGAGAACAGATAGCCACACTGACAGAAGATATAGAAGAACTGAAATTCCAGAAAGCGCAGTTGCTGTCTCGATTGAATTGCCAGGACAATGGTGTTGCATCCCAAGATAAAAAAGTAAAAGAGATGAATACTTTTCTTGAAAAACTGGAACAGCAGCATATTACCCTTTCCACACAAAAAGAAAAAGACAAAGCTCAGTTCCTTGAAATCAGAGAAAGTATTACACCTGAAAATCACGATGTCCTTATGGCAGAACGTGAAGCAATCCGTCCGGATGGCAAGATTGGTCTGGTTCAGAAACTTTACGCAGTTTACAAGGAAAAATATCGGTCTGAAACATTCGATGAAGCCAATAGACAGGTAGATGCTGAATTACAGGAAGAACCGATGATTAAGAAAAAGCGTTCTATCAGCGAGCAATTGAAAACACCGAAACAGGAAACACAGCAGCCAAAGAAACAAAAGAAGAAAGAGTACGAACGATAAACCAAATTGGTAGTGATTATTCCGATAAAAATGTCATTGCTTTCATATATAACAATAGAGCTATCATCGTAGATAATATTGGAGGACTATAAATCTCTGCATTTACAAGCGGGACAAAGCAAATTCGCTTTGTCCCTCCTATTTATTATTAGAAAAGAAAAAGCAAAGCTCCTATTACTATGCCAGCACATCCTAATATTCCGCCAAAGAAAGAAGATTAATATGTAATGCCGCCCATTTTATCTATTACAACTTCAAAAAGGATATATGCAAATAGTGGAATTAACATCACTTGCATACCAAGCATAGATAATAATTTATCGCCAAAACCCCATGTGGAATAATTTTCAGCCAAGTGGCTCAATAAGAAAAGAAAATATTCAGCTGCAATAATTGAACGCAATGTGTTCCACCCTGCAAACCAATATATTAAACCCTTAGAATGTTTTTTAATAAGTGGTAAGACCTCAATCAAAATTATTAACAAAAAGAAAGCGTATATTCCGGCTCTTATTATGAACCAATTCTGTGTAATCCATAGTGTTGCACTGAGAGCAAGGGAATCAGCGCACAAGGATAGTACAAAAAACAAAATGAAAACTAATTCAAAAGATATGATTATGAGATTTTTACCACCACCTTTTAGCTAATCATTATTATCTAATAATGGTGTTTTTAGATTGCTGTTTAAAAGAATATCACTATTAAACAAAATTTTACTTAAACTGAAAACAAGTTGTGCTTGCTTTCGTAATCCCATTTCTCGAAACGTTCGTGACATTGAAATAATGGATTTTATTTTTGCTTTATCAAAATCTTCTAACGTTTTGGCATCTGAGGAAGTAACGATATCATAAATGCTTTCTATCAATTCCTCACGCTCATCTACGGACATTGCTTTAATCCAAGAGTTAATAATTTTTTCGAATTGTTTTCCAGAAAGAGTTCTGGAATCATCATATATAAACTGTTTACCTGAAATCAACCACGAAAATGGATTATGTTGCAAAAGAGATGGACTGGAACTACGTATGATTGTATAAGAATCATGCTCCATTAAAACGCCTACGATAGACGATTCAGGTACAAAAGAAGATATTTTTTCTCTAATCTCAAGATAAATTGATGCATTCAAAAAACTTTCATTAAATCCAGGGGCGTCATTACTATATATGTTTATGATACGCTGTTTATGTTTTGTATTAAGGTGCGCACTTGCCCAAATAGAAAGGTTTCCGCCTTTGGAATGACCACCCAAGCGCAATGGCATATCAATTTCTTGAGCTATTGCATTAACATACTTTGCCGCTTCGAGCTGAGATGGGATTCCATCAATAAAACACATATTGAGATCTTCTTTCCATCCAACTAAGGTGTTGTCTGTTCCCCTGAAAGATATAAATACAGTTGTATCTGGAAGCAAAAATGTAACGGCAGCAAATTGTATTTCCAATTCCTCATCTGTAATATCGACAAATTTATAAACTCCCATATTACTATAACGTTCGGAGTTCGCAGCAGCATTTGCCAGAGAAACGACATCTTCCATTATAATTCCCGGACCATCAAATTTTTGTTCATCTGGCATCACATTGATTTTTCGAACTGCATCACGAAAAAATACAATTTCGCTTCCTACAAAGGAAAAATCTAAATATGCAAATATGGATAGAATCAATCCATCAATTTCATTAAATGCACTTTGTTGAAAAGATAAATCTCCTCTCCATTCTATGTAATCAAAAACATTCGCCTTTTTTTCCATTTATTCTCCTTTGACTCTATGTGGTTTATTTTTCATTATGAAGAACCATTGTGATAAAACCAACAATAATTGCAAAAGCTACGCCAATGCAACCAATGATTTTCCATTTGGATTTATTCATGCGAGTTTCCTCCTTCCGCAGTTTTATCATGTCGAATTACTTTTTTGGCAAGTTTATTTAAGTTAGTTACAATAACATCTCCTGTTATCCTGATGGCTCTATTTTCACTATTAAAATGATTGATTTCTGCAATTCTACTGTGGATAAAATCAAGATCATCAATTCCGTTCGAAAAAATAACGGATAGAATTTCCTTAGTTCTACTGTAGCCATCGTTTATCATATGAACGATAGAATTATGCTGGATACAAACAGAATTTGAAATAATTTTGTTGTCAGGAAATGTTAATCTAATCACTTTATTATCAGAATCAAAATTTTCAAAAATATAATTGACATCATCGAAATAGATGCAAATAACGTAATCAAGGTTTTCTTTGAGTACGGGATAAATTGGAATATTCTCAACAACCGCACCATCATAAAGAGACTTTTTACCAATCTTGACACCTTTATTATAAAATGGCATTGCAACACTTGCGCTTAAATAGTGTTGCATATCCTGTGGCGAAATAGTAGAAAAATCATAATATTGAAGATCCCTGGATGAAAGATCAAGCAACGGAACATAAAATGTGTTCTTGATTTTGGTATCTACTACCAGACATTCAATTATTTCCTGTAGAAAAGTACTTTTCAATACAGAAGTAATGAAACGCTTATTACCTTGAAGATTAACATTCTCCCAGATGTTTTTTGCTTTTTCCAAGTTATCAGTTAAAAAAGCATATGTGTTTAAAGTACCGATTGATGCGGCACTTACATATTCGAAATCAGATGGAGTAAAAAATTCTCTGATTGCAGATAAAGCACCAACTTGATAGGCACCTTTCCCCATTCCACCCGACAGTACTAATCCTATGTGCTTCATGTTTTCTCCATATTCTGTGATTAAAAATCATCAGAAGTATTCTTCCAGTAGTTTTTTTTGCTTAAAGAAACACTCATCAATAATGTTAAATTTTGCCCATGAGTCACTCACAATGCAATATACAATAAAATCATTATCTCCTGTATCAAAAAGCGGAAGAATCTTCAATGCACTAAAATCAACATGAAGATCTTCGGAAGCTTCCAAAACTTCTTTTGTTGAAAGCGTTCTCCAACCGTTCTCAAAAAATATACTTTCCTGAGAATAAGAGACAATTTTTTGGACAAGCATAGGCAATTTCATTCCATACTTTGCTTCTATTTCTATAATTACATCTTTATGTGCTGATTCATTTTTCAGCAGTAATATGAATTCTTTCCCGGTCATAGCCTACCTCACAACATTTTATCTAATTTACTATAGGGACTATCAGGAGCATGAACCCCTTGTTTATCATAATGTTCATTTGCATGAAGTGGAGTAATATTCGAAGCTTCATTTTTTCCACCCATGCCAAGTGGCTGAATATGATGGGCATCATAATCTCCGCCAGCTTTTCTTATCATTTTCCCGTTCGAGGAATAAACATCGTTATCATATTTAGGCCATGGTTGGCCATATTCTTCAGACCATTGTTTTTTTAAATCCGATTTTTTATCATCAAACTCATCACGTTTAGCGGCAGTTTCCTCTGGTGACAATTTCTTAAGATCTCTTGCCTCAAAAGGGCGTTCCTTAATAGTATCAGGGCAATCGGAACGTTTTTTTAGGTCACTAAAATAATTGTTTAGGTTTGATTCAATATTTTCCGGTTGCTTTTTTTCAACGGCTCGTTCATTCGGACGGACAGTATTAAGTTTTCCTTTTCCATCATTATTAGATTGCGAATCAGTTTTACAGGTTCTACATCTACCCAAATTGTCTGAGGATCGTTCTAACTTCTGTTTATCTATTGAAGATGGAGCAGTATTCTCAGCCATTCCTTTTGTAGCCACTCCCTTTTCAGGATTCTCGGCTTCGTCAAAATTACCTATACGTGCCATAGCATATTACCTCTATGTATTGTAAAGTTACCAACGGCTGAGTGTTTTCTGTTTAGTCGCAGGGGATGCAGGTGAATCCCATTCTGTATTATGCGTTGGTTTTCCATCCCAGTGATAAGCGTATGATGGTTTGTCTGAAAGTTTATCTTTACCGGAATCATTTGTCTCTGGTCTATAACTGTATTTTGGTTTTGTATCTTCTGTACGCTCTAACTTTTGTTTATCTGCTTCTGCTGGTGTGATTGCTTTTTCAAAAGCATTTGATTTATTTGATGTTTGCTCTGGACTATCCGACTCTTTAAAACCATCAATTCTAAGCATTGTATTCCTTCATGGCAACGCAGTACAGCAGCCATCAACATCGAAGAACGTAATATGATATGTGTTATTGCTTGTTATGATATACATATTTTCGTAATATCCACTCATCATTACCTCTTGAGTCAATTTGCAGTGCATTAAGCAATTTTTTCGTATCTACATCGCCATTTTCCTTTCTACATTTGTCAATTGTATCAGCACTGGTAAAATAATTGCTCGTTTTATCGTTATCTGCCGAACGTAATTGATAAAACACCTCTCCATCTTTTAATTTTCTCGAAGAACCAAAAGCATCTTGATTCATACCAAGGTTCTCTTGGTTGGAGTGCGGATAATTATAATTTTCTATTTTGTTTCGGTCGTTATCATTTTTTATTACTTTCGGTAGATCTCGAGTTGGTCTTGTGCTGTTATTTAATTGTTGCCATTCTTTATTTTCTGATTTAGAAAGCGGCGTATTATCCACACTAAAAGATTTCCCTTGATTTTTTACAATATTTTTATTCTCTGGAAGTTCATCAGGTGTGGCGCTTGTGTTTTCATCAAGTTGCTTCCATATTTTTTTCTCTGATTTAGAGAGTGGGGTAGAGTCAACCATTACTGTAGGCGTTTTTATGTTTCCATTTTTAGTTGCTGCATCATTATGCTGCAACTTTTCTTCTCCGACTTTTTCTAAGTAACCTTCTTTGAGTGGAATTTTACCGTCTTCTCGCAATGGTTGATTGCCTGCATTGCGAATAAAGAGTTGTTCTCCGCCACCTTTTCCGTATTTTGGATTTTCAAAGACTGTACCCGATTGAACTAAGTCTCCTGGTTTTTGGTGCATCCGATTTTTCTCTTTTTTGTTCAATCGTTCTTTGCCAGTGGTAAGCTTTTGGTTCTCAGAATCCATCTCTATCTTCGGACTGGATAAGCTGGAGATGGATTCTGAGATTTTGTTTCCTTCTTGATGTGCAAGCTTTTTTCGCTCATTTTCTGTAACAGATGGGATTGATTCCATTTTGTTTTTGGGTTGTGTTTCAAATTTTTCAATCCCATCAAAATTACCTAATTTACCCATATTTGTTATTCACGCTCAGTTTCGTGACCACGCTCTAATTGACGCTGACCTTTTGATGTATCTCCTTCGGAAGAAGTGTTGTTTGGACGCTCTAACTTTTGACGTTCTTTTGCATCCTGCGATTGTTCATTAAGACTCTTTCTCTGTTCTTCAGGAGATTTATCCTGAAATCGATCTAATTTTCCTTTAGCTTCAGGTGTTTGTTTTTCAGGAGTCTGAGTTATTTGATTTTTAGGCTTTACATCAGCAGTTTCTGCTTCATGCCCTTCACGATTTCTATTGCCAAACCATTTCATGATGATTCTCCTCGTATATATTTTGATAATTAGCTCATTGCAAGCATGAGCCAGAACAGTAACGTCAAAATGCTTCCAACTGTGCAAACAATGTACTTCGTTCTACGATCAGGCTCAGGATCGCTGGATAAGCCATAAAATCCTGCTATCGTAGAAACAGGAAGAAGGAATGGCCAAATGATTCCGATTAACCAGCACCAAAGGGCGACTTTTCCTGCTGTACTCGGTTTTACCTTTGAAATGACTTCAATGTTGCAAATTGTCCCTAATTTAGTGTTGGAATCATAGCAACGGACATTACCTTTTCCTTCATAATTTGTAGATGCAATAATCTGACATCTCTTTCCTGTTTTAGAGGGATTGATGGATGCAATAGTTTTATTATCCAGCTCCCAAGTAAGGTTTTCAGTAGGTGCATCAGAAGGACTTACATTACATTCAAGAATAAATGTTTCCCCTGTTTTCAGTCGAACTGACTGTTGAGAAAAACTTAAATTCTGCAAAGCGGGTTTTACTTCAACCACCAGTGAAGCACTTGTTGCATAGCCAGATACCGTAATTGTTGCTTTGCCGTTCTCAAGTGCAATTATGTTACCACTTTCATCGACTTGGATAACATTAGGATTAGAAATATTCCATGAGAGTCGGTTGGCATCTTCAGCATTTAGCGGTGTAATAATTACATCAATACGATTTCTTTCACTACGCTTTAAATACTCAAAACGGGGGATAAGTCTGATTTCCTCTACATATTGGTGTTGAATTACGGAAATCTGTTTTTGAGCAATTACTTCATTTTTGTCATTTACTATTGAAATAAAAGTGGTTCCACCTTCATGTGCTGTAATCGTATCAGCACTGCAAGAAATAATAGATTCATTTTCGCTTCTAAGTGCAAATGCAGTTGTTGGGAAACTGGCAAATTCAATCGGAGTGCTTGTCCCTTTATCTAAAGATGCTGGAATATCTCCAATATAGTAGCCAGGAGCATTGTTTTTTATTGAATCCAACTCTGCTTTCTGAGTCGTGTTTAATTTGGCATATCTTAATGCAGTTATGTATTCCTCGATTAAAGGACGAGTAATGAATTCTAATACTATGTAATCCCAGAACATCGACATTTCTGTTTGTGGGATAGCATAGTATGCTCGATTCCCCATGCGCTGATACGAAACATTATCTGAAATGATAATGGGAATACGAACCGTCGAAGATATTTCACTTGGATTAGTGAAAATACCAATATCTGCTTTGGGACTATCGACTGTGGTCAAATAGTCACTTTTAGGAATAGACGAATTGGAAGGATTGTAGATTGTAATATTAACTGGTTTTTCAACGGTTATATTGTTTTGTTCGCTAATAACAGCAAGTCGTTCTAACAGATCTGTTGGAGCATAGAGCGATTCAATCTCATGAAAGTGAATTGCTTTACAAAACTCGGATTTACTTGAAGTAGTCAAAAGCAATTTATATGGATATAACTTGCCATAAAAATCAATTTGGTAGTCATCAAAAATCTCATTATCCAGCCCGGAAATAATATTAGGAAATGCTTCCAAATAAGGGCGGTTTATCGTTGTAGTAAGTTCACTATACGGACTGACTTTTTCTCCATTTATCGTTATCTCTGCTTTGCTGGAGAAATATGAATATCTTATTTCTATATGGTTCACACCGGTGTCCTCCTATTTATTTTATTTGTGTATAAATCTGACGATACAAAATGCTATAACTGATTGCGTGATGCTCAAACTTCTTTGAATGAAGAATGTACTGTCGAACTATTTCACGATAAGTATCGTCAACAGACACATATTGCGGCAACGCATTGTCAATATGGTTGTACCATTCAGACAATGATTCGTCGGTATAACATTCGATTAAATTACCTTCATCATCAGTTTTATATTCAAGGTATTTTTCTGCTTTTCTAAAAGCATCGTTGCACCCAATTAAGCGCAACATTGTTCGCCCAAACAAAATGCTATCGTAGCCTTTGGCCATGATGCGGTTGAATTGAACGAGCATTCGACGCATTTCTGCTTTTTTAGACGGTAAAATATCAAACTCATCTACCTTACGAATAACCTTGCTAATATCTTGCTCCTCAGTCAATTCAAATTGATTTATTAACTCGGAAAGAACAGTGCTTCTAAATTCCTTGAGTTTTTGAAATGTTATTGGTTGTTCGTAGCCTTCGTAAGGATGTTTTGCTTCGTTTATCTTAGCCAATACTGGAACAGACCAATTGTTTTGCATGACGACAGCAACACCGGTTTCCAATTTTGCCAATTCGTCTGTTTGCTGCTCAGTGAGTGAAACAGAATGTCCCGCAATCTTGCAATCCTCATCCTCTGGAAGTCTCATAATAATTTTTGTATTTGTGTTTTTTATAGCAGCTATATCTACAGAGGTAGGAGACTGATCAACAATAACAAAACCTTCTCCGTAAGTTCTCATTTCCGCAATGCTGTTGACGATCATTTCCACAGATTTTGCGACAACATTGCTACCTGCTGTACCTTGTGAATTTTTAGAGTTCTTCAGGATATTATGAGCTTCTTCTAAAATCGTAAGATGCTTTAATACAGAATTACCACGATTGGCATTCGCCATGCGATGCTCTGTAAGCTTCAGAATCAAAACACCCATGATTAGTGATTTTGTCTCGGAAGAACCAACTCTGCTTAAATCAACAATCGTATTCTCATCAAACAGTGTTTTATTATCAACTTCAAAATCGTCACAGAAAATTTGACCATAGATACCATTAGTCATTGAGTTTACTCGTGTAACAAGGGCGCCAATATAGTCGCCTTTAGTATCAGCTGAGTATTCCGAACTATTTATTATCTTTGGAAGTTCCTGCAAAACATCTATAAAAGTAGGAAATACAGGTTCACCTTCGCCAATATATACAGAATTTAATAAATCCCAACCTTTACTTACATAGGCTTCTTCAATAGCTTCTTTAAGTATTGCAGGCATAGCCGCATACATTTCCCAGCATCCATTAAAAATCTCTACAATTCGATCCAGATGTTCCAAAATATGTATACCTTCGCAGAAAGCAAACGGATTCATTTTCAACATTTGATCAATTTGAGGATTAGTGCTGAATAAATTTATATTTTTAACATTTCGGAACTCATTGCGATACTCACCTTTCGCCGGTTCGATAACCAAAAATGGTATATTGAACGGTTCCTTAGTTATTTCTTCAATCAATTTGTAGATTGTGTTTGATTTACCGCTACCTGTCGAACCAGTTACAAAGCAATGAGAAGTTAAACTGTCAATATTAAGTTTGACAAGAGCATCTTCTTTTTGCCCCATATGGTAGATATGACCAAGTTCTATTTCTCTTTGTTTATGGGTTGTGTTTGAAAGTACATTTCTTCCAAATTCGGCCATTTCGGTAATCATTACTCCGTTAACTGATTTTCGTGGCAAATTTAGCAACTGCGTTAACTCTTTGCCATTGATATAGCTAGTAGGAGATAATGCTTGAATGTGCTCTGTATTACCAGGATCATTAAAGACTGGAATTAAAAAAGTCGGGTGTTCGCAATAACACAGAGATTCTTCAATACTGGCAGTTATATTGTCGTTACTGTCAAAAAGAGTGAAATTAGGTTTTTCTATACCAGTTTCTTCTCCTAATAGTAGAGAGCGATAAGAACTTGCAGCAATAGCGGCTGTTTTTTTCTCCTTTGCCATAAAATATGATGCAACTTCCCAAACACCGTAAGAACTTCCGGTCTTAAGACGTTTTATGTGTCTTTCAATTTTCTCTAAAAGATTTTCAATACTCTTATCTCTAAATTCAATCGTCAAATTATCCGTCGTCCCAGTAGTTTGGGATGTGGATTTTTGGTGCGAGAAGGAATCAGTTCTTGTATTTGTATCGGTATTGGTGCTTACCTCATTTGATCCGGTAGACCAACCTTCTTGGGTTCCTTTGGAAACACCAAAATTAAGAAGCATATGCATACCCATATTAAAACCTGAGTTTTTTCCATGTGTATGTCCATCAGAACGACCTGTTGCTTTTGAAATACCTTTTGAAATAGAATCAGATATACTATCTGTGATACCCTCTGTCAGCGTAGTTCCTTCATTGTGTCCGTGAGAACTTGTTTTTTTAGAAAACGGAAAAAGAGCAGAGTACAATTCTTCAAATCCGTTCATTCTGTACTCAATTTCGCTATCTCGGATTGGAGATGCAATAATCTCACAAATATATTCACTCCCTCGCATAGTATCAATAAATTTTTCTAGCCCTTGAATGTATTCACCTTGTTTAGAATTACGCTCGGAGGGAATAATATTTACATACGCAATATTTTGAGGGGTATGATATGTTTCATCCTCATTGAATATTTCGCCAATTTGACTAGTTTTGACGGCATTTATTTTGCTGCCAGGAAAATTTCCTAAGAACGAGTCGTATAATACTTCGCTGGCAGTTGCTGCGTTGCTTATTTGTGAAGCTCGGATACCTAAATATAAATCAACACTATCCGCTGAGCCTTTCAATATCAGCATTATATTTTTACAAAATGGCATTACGGCATGAAAAACACTAACGAGTTTGTCATTGATGTCTTCATTTTTGTCATATATTATTTTTTGAATATGAAATAGCCTTGTTAAATTGTGTTTTTTTAAATATGTGTCCAATGGCTGAACACGATAATCATGCAAAGATTCTAAATAACTTTTGTCGATAAATTGATTGGCTGCTTCTATTTGAGCAAGCATATGTGTTTCCGAAATCATACTATCTACCTACCTGAATATATTTAAATCAAAAAACACGATAAAAGGCTTCCTCCTCGCAAGTGAGCAAAAAATCTTTTATCGTGCTTAATTTAGGTTAACACGTTAAAAAGTATTGTCGTTATCAATATTTATCTCAGCTTGCGGCCTTGAGAGTCACCCAGGCTGTTAAAAAGAATTCTAAAGAAGTCAATCACATCCCAGATACCGACAACAAAAAGGAGAACCATTCCAACAATAATGCCTGTAGTTAACCAACCAACGATTGTCAGAATAAGCATTGCTGCACCAGAACCAACTCTTCCGAGATAGAATCTGTGAATACCAAACATTCCTAAGAAAAAGCTTAATAATGCCGCTGCAACTTTACTTTTGTCGGACAGAGTAGACTGAGTAACCACCTCACCTACAACGCCGCTGTTGTTAAATTCATCACTCATAAATATTCCCTCCATAGTTAGTATGATATAGGAAAATAGGTGTCGGGTATTTTCGTAGAGTATCTTACTCCACGAAAAAACACCGCCAAACACTAAAAAATCAGCATTTTATGGCGGTGTTGACGATTTTATTTGACGGCTAATAAAGAGGAAAGTTTTTTCATATTCTCTTTCTTTAGCTCAAGAGTAGGATGGACATATCGGTTCATTGTGATATTAACAGTTGCGTGACCAAGAATTTCGCTAAGACTTTTCACGTCAAAGCCCAATTCAATACATCTGGTCGCAAATGTATGACGGGTCGCATGAAAATTGGCAGCTTCTATGCCACTCGATTTTAGAGCTTTTTTAAATCTGTTTTGCATAGTTCTCGGCTCCACAAACTTACGTTCATCATTTGTTAGTAGATACCCAACGGATGACCTTTTGTATGCAGCAAGCATTTCATTCAGTTCATCAGGAATAGGGATGGTCCTTATGGAACAGGAACTTTTGGGAGTAGTTACAACTATCTTTGTCTTCGGTCCATTGCCGGATCGGTTTTGAACCCTTTGCAGAGTATGGTGAACGTATATTGTCTGATCTGAGAAAGAAACATCTTCCCATCGTAAAGCGCAGATTTCACCAATTCGCAATCCGGTGAATAGGCATACGAGAATACCTATATTACATGGTTCCGGTTCTGCTAATATATATTTACAAAGCTGTTCTTGTTCGGTTTTGCTAAAAACCCTCATCGGATTAACTGTACGTTTTACTTGAATGGCACTACCATCGCAGGGGACATACATACCTTTCCTGATTGCAAATTTCAAGATATTACGGACTACCGACAATACATCAGTCACTGTCTTTGCTGATAATCCATTCCCCTTCTTTCCACCTGATACCAACAGGAGATTGCAGTGGGATTCTATAAAGTCATAAGTTATGCTATCCAGAGTTTGATCTCCATACGATGGGAGGATATAGTCGGTAAGCATATTGTGATACTTATTTTGTGTAGATTCCTTGGTTTGCGATTTGACACTTTCAAACCAATCTGAAGCAACTGTTGAGAATGAATTGGGGGTTGTTGTAACTGATACAACTAGTTGGGGATTATGTGATGGATTATGTTCTCGTAATTTGGCCTTGGCTTCACGATAAGTTTTTGCATAGACATAGCCATACACTATTTTCCCGGTACAGGTTCGTGACTTGATGTATCGTCCCTCCCATCTACCGTCTTTTCTTTTATAAATATTTTCACCTTTTCTTGGCATAAGGCGTAACCTCCTTTCCTTATGACTATAATTCTGACGGCTAATCGTGAAAAACGAATAACAAAAATTCCGAATCCTAGTTAACGGACAAAGAAAAATCGCAAAGGATATTGACAAAATCAGATAGAATCTCTATAATATAAGCGAATGTGGTGTAAATAGTTGCCAGTAATCAGTTCGTGGAGTAAGATACTCTACGAATTTTTTTGTTTATACGACCCGAAAAAGTCTCGCACAGAGTTTTTTCGGTTTTTTTGTTTCTATCATTCAGTGCAAATTGCCTATAAAATTTTATCATATTGCATCTATAAATGCAATCTGCATTTATAGTTGGTTGTTGAAAAATTGGGCAGAATCTATAATTAAAATAGATTAGAACAGCATGGAGGTGATTGAAATGCAACCGGAAATTGATTATGTGAAAATTGGTCAGCGAATCAAAACTGCACGACTGGAAAAGGGTTATAGTCAGGCAGATTTAGGGGAGTTGGTTGGTTGCTCGAACAATCATATGAGCCATGTTGAAGTAGGACAGACCAAAGTATCCTTGGCAATGCTCTTAAAATTAGCTTTTGTCTTGGAAAAGGATTTTGATTTCTTTTTACTTGATACACCTTATGCAAAGTGTGACAGCATAATCAATGCTGAAATTGCTGATAAGTTGAAACAATGCAATGCAACCACGTTGATAACTGTAAGCAAGATCATAGATGCATTGATTGAGCAGCAGAATATGTTACCAACAGATTAGAGTCCTCTTTTGTAATGCCATATATCAAATAAACGCCAGTACAAGCATCTAAAGCAGATGCCAGTACTGGCGTTTTATATCATTATTCAGTTTTGAGTTAATATACCCTTAACTATAAATCAGTTCACTCAACACAATTTCTTCTGCCGCATTTCGGATGTTATTGCAAGCACCTACCCAGCCCATCTGATCACGAACCTTTAATGCTTCATTTTCGCCCTGATGCTCCTGCATTTGCAGGGTCAGAAACTCCATTCTCTGATTAGCGGTATCATCTACCTCATTCAGATGTTTGACCAGTTCTCCGTCCAGCAAAAGTGTGTTATACAATACCTTATGATGTTCTTTCAGATGACGCAGACGCATTCTGCCGTACTTGCCGTAATGCGGTTCTTCTTCCGGGATTGTGAGATCCGGATAATACATTCCATCTGCTCTGAGCGTATATGTACCGCCCATTTCTTCAAAAATTGACTTCGTATGCTATGCCTCCTTTAAATCAGCAATGACCTTTAGATCATTGCAAAATTTTTAAGAGCAGCACGGATAGCATCTTCCTTTTCTTTCGGGCATTGTGGCACTTTCTGATTTTCTTTTTGGGAAATATTATAATGCTCTCCTACATCAATACCACATTTGCGTTTAATTTGGGAAATATATAAAGTCGAAACCTTTAAGCCAAATTCTTTCAACACATAATCTTTGATTTCCTGATAGGTAGCCTTTGACTCAGCAGAGGTAATATCAAGCTCATCCAAGTCCAAGTCGATCTCTATTGTATCATCCGGAGTTTTTCTGGACAAAAGAACTACCGTCTCCACATGATGCGTCCACGGGAACATATCCACCGGCTGCACCACCTCAACACGATACCCTTTCCCCTCCAAAATCCGTAAATCTCTTGCCAACGTTGCCGGATCACACGACACATACACCAACCGCTCTGGTGCCATCTGCACGATACTACCCAAGGTCACCTGATCACACCCTTTTCTCGGTGGATCCACTACCACAACATCCGCTCTTCCCCCTTGCTCACTCATCTTCTTCGCATACGCCGCTGCATCACTGCACACAAATTTCACATTATCCAAGCCATTCAAGGCCGCATTCTCTCTGGCATCACGCACCGCCTGCTCAACGATTTCAATACCGATGACCTTCCCAGCTTTCTGCGCCAAAAACATACTAATAGTCCCCACGCCACAATATAAATCAATGACTGTTTCATTTCCCTTTAAATTACAAAACTCCAACGCTTTTCCATACAGCACCTTTGTCTGCACAGGATTCACCTGATAAAACGATTTCGCGGAAATATGAAACTTCAATCCGTTAATTTCATCCGTAATAAACGACTCCCCATACAGTACCTCTTCCTGTTTCCCTAAAATCACATTGTCCTCACGTGTATTCAGATTCAACACAACGCTTTTAATCTCCGGTATCGTTTGTACTAACTCCTGCACCATTTCTTCCCTATGTGCAAACTTCTTCTGTCGCACGATCCATACAACCATGACTTCTCCTGTCACAAAGGCATGTTTAATTAACAAATGACGGAATACACCGGCATTTCCATACTTTTTAAACAAGCTTCGCATCGTCTGTAACACCGCATTGATCTTTTCACTTTGAATGCCACAGCTATCCGTATCAATGATCGTATTGGAATTAATACGATAAAACCCTGTTACGACCTGTCCTTTTACAACACCTACCGGTATCTGCCCCTTATTGCGATAATGATCAGGTTGTGCCATACCTAAGACATCTTCCACTTGCACATTCAATTTCGCAATGCGCTCAATAACATCCTGCACCTTCTGTTTCTTAAATGCCAGTTGTTCTTTATAAGACATATGCTGCAGCTGACAGCCACCACATTGTTTTGCGATTGGACAAGCTGGATTTACACGTTCTTCATTCACCTTATCCAGCTTCAATAAACGCGCAAACCCATAACTCTTTTTTACCAACGTAACAACAAGCTCGCCACTTTCTTTATCCATCATACCTTTGACAAACAGTGGAAAGCCATCAATTTTCACAACCCCATGCCCATCACTTGTATAGCCGCTGCATACACCAAATACATGTTCGTTCTTCTTCATACCCATACTCCTTAAAAAAGGGCATTACGCCCTTTTCTGTTATTTATCCTTTTTCTGTTCTTCCAACAGTTTATTTGCCTGTTTCTTATTACGGGCACTGCTTAAGGTATCGGTTACTGCTTTCTTCGCAGAGGCGTTTTTCACCTTTTCCTTATACACCCATCCGCTTGTGTCATCACCTTCCGGGATGAAATTGTACACATGAATATCCAGGTCATACATTCTCACATCTTTTTGATTAGTGAAATATGTCTTGACCGGTAATATTTTAACAACCTTATCATAGGCATCATTTAAGACACTTTTCACCTTACTACTGCCTGCTTTATCATCTAAATCAATAGTAATGCGCAAGGTAGCACTCTTTAAATTGACTTCCACATTTTCTGCACCATCAAATTTTAAAGCATCCTTTACCTTTGTTAATTGTTCTTCTGTGATTGCCGGATCAAGGGAATTGTCAAAACGACTTCCAACCGTTGGCGTGCCGGCACTCTCTTTGGCACTTAAATAAATATAACCTAAAAGCAACACCGGTATCAGAATTACCACAGCGGCAATCCAATAAAGAATTCTGCTTTTCGTATGTTTTGCTTTTCCAGTCGTCTGTTTATCAGTCGTCTGTTTTTTGCCTTTTTTCGCCATATTATCACTCCTGACAATATTCATTGTACTAAATTTCATTGGAAAAAGCTATCTTTTCTTTAATTCTTCCTGAATAAGTTTGTTCGTTAAAGCCGGATTTGCCTGTCCTTTGCTGGCCTTCATGACTTGACCAACTAAGAAACCAACGGCTCTGTCTTTTCCGTTTTTAAAGTCTTCAATGGATTGAGGATTGGCATCTAATACACTGGTAACCATTGCCAACAGTTCACCGGTATCACTCATCTGCTTCATACCTTTTTCTTCCACAACGACTTTTGGATCTTTTCCCTTCATGATTTCTTCAAAGACAATCTTCGCCTGTTTGCCACTGATTTCTCCGGCTTCTACCATATTGATCATAGCAGCTAAATGCTTTGGCTCACATGGATTGTTGGCAAATTTGATATTGTCCTTATTCAAAGCTGCCGGCAATTCTACGATGACCCAGTTTGCTGCTTTCTTAAAGTTTTTCGTATGTTCACATACGGCATCAAAGAAATCACCTAAGTCACGATTGGCAACCAGAACACTGGCATCGTATTCCTTTAAACCATTTTCTTTCATATAACGTGCTTTACGTTCATCTGGTAATTCTTCCATATGTTCCTGAATATCCTTGATCCATGCAGCATCTAAACGAATTGGTGGAATATTTGGTTCAGGGAAGAATTTATAATCCACATCGCCTTCTTTTTTACGCATTAGAATCGTCGTCTTTTGCGTTTCATCATAACGACGTGTAGCCTGTACAACTTTTTCACCCTTGCTGACAAGTGCAATCTGACGTTCTACTTCCGCATCAATGGCTTTTTGCACATTGGAAATAGAGTTTAGGTTCTTGACCTCCGTCTTTGTGCCAAAGGTATCACTACCTGCTTCACGAATGGATACATTGACATCACAACGCATGCTGCCTTCTTCCATCTTTACATCCGAAACACCTAAATACAACAATAATGTTCTCAGCTTTTCGACATAAGCGGCAGCTTCTGCCCCATTGCGGATATCTGGTTCACTGACAATCTCAATCAAAGGCGTACCGGCACGGTTAAAGTCAATCAATGTACCGGCTTCTGAGTGAAACTGTTTTGCGGTATCTTCTTCCATGTGGATGCGGTTAATGCGAATGTCTTTCTCTACGCCATCCTTGGTTTCGATATGAATGCAGCCACCTTTTCCGATAGGATGAAACTGCTGAGTAATCTGAAAGCCTTTTGGCAAATCAGAATAATAGTAATTCTTACGGTCAAATTTTACGAGTGGATCAATTTCACATTTTAATGCTGTAGCTGCTTTAATTGCGAGCTTTACGGCTTCCTTATTGACACATGGCAATGTTCCAGGATGACCTAAGTCCACTTCATTGACACAGGTATTGGCAACTTCTCCAAAAGCGACAGGTGCTGAGGAGAACATTTTTGTCTTCGTTTTTAATTCACAGTGGATTTCAATTCCAATGACTGTTTCGTATTTCATGCGTCCACCTCCACATCATTTCCTTTTAAGCCGGTTTCTTCTTCAATAGCTTTTCCGATATTAAATAAGGTTTGTTCAGCAAATGGTTTTGCGGTCATATTAATACCGATTGGCATACCTTCCACAAAGCCGGTTGGCATGCTCATGCTTGGATAGCCGGAGAAATTCCCCATAACCATATAGTTTTCGGCAACCAAGACATCCTTGCTTAGGTGTTCATCCTGGCTGTCTTCACTTTTTGGCGCAATCATGCCGGATGCACTCGCAATCACGATATCATAACCAGCTAATGCTTTTTTCAGTTCTTCAACGATCAAACGGCGTACTTTTTGTGCCTTACGGAAGATTTTTTCCTGGTTTTCTTCAAATAAAGAGTAGCTGCCGATGACAAAACGTTTACGTACATAAGGACATAAGCCTTTGGTACGGGAATTGATCATGACTTCTTCCACACTTGCCCCATCTTCACGCATACCAAAGCGGATACCATCTAAATTGGAATGGTTCGCTGTAGCTTCGGCATTGGCAATGATGTAATAGACCGGCAGCATCGCACGCATCAGCTTATCATCAAAGCGTACATGCTCAACGATGGCTCCTCTAGCCTGTAATTTTTTCATCAGCGCATCAAAGTTTTCTTTGATTTCAGCATTGGTAATGGCTTCTTGTACATTATCCAATATCGCAATCTTCTTGCCTTTGATATCACTGTTGATATCGCTTGCATAGTTTGGTACCGGTTCATAAGAGCTGGTCATATCACGATCATCTCTTCCTGCTAATACTTCCAATGCCACAGCAGCATCTTCAATGGCTGTGGTAAAATATCCCACATGATCCAAACTGCTCGCATAAGGAATGATACCGTAACGAGAAATTCTACCATAGGTTGGTTTCATACCGATAATGCCATTATAAGCAGCTGGTTTACGTACACTGTCCCCGGTATCGGTACCGATGGCAAAAGGTACTACTCCACTAGCAACCAATACTGCACTACCTCCGGAACTGCCTCCGGAAATACGCGTTGGATCCCAAGGATTATTAACCTTGCCGGTATAGGCATTCTTATTCGTTCCACCCATGCCTAGCTCATCCATAGAAGATTTGGCAATGACAATCGCACCGGCTTCTTTCAGTTTTTCACTGATATGTGCATCATATACAGGAATATAGTTATCCAGTATACGAGAGCTGGCAGTTGTTCTAACACCCTTCATATTCACATTGTCTTTTAATACGATTGGCATGCCATACAAAGGAGCATGTGGATCTTTGTTCGCTAAATCAGCTAACTGGCTATCCACATCGACAAAGCTTACAACAGCATTGAGCTCTTCTTGTTTTTCTTTTGCTCTTTCAACAGCGCTTTTTACACGTGTTTCGACATCTTCGATTCTCGCTCTTTCAAAATCCATCTTACTTCACCACCTTTGGTACATGTACATGTCCTGCTTTTACGCTTTTCGCATTGCTTAAAGCATCTTCCTGAGAGATTACATTTGCGACCACATCTTCACGCAGGAATTTTGTTTCTGCTTCGAATGGATAGATCATCTCTTCCACACCTTCGGTATCAATTTCATTTAGTACATCAATCTGTGACAGCAGTTCTTTAAACTCTGCCTGCAGCTCGACGACTTCATCATCGCTGACATCAAACATGATATCATGCGCCAGTTTCTTAAAATATTCTGCACTATACGCTTCCATATGTTCCTCCTACTCCATTAATTGTATAACGGTTACCTTACTGCTGCCTTTTTCTCTTTGCATTGCGCCAATTAAGACATCATCGCTTTTTAAACGCACCTTAATTGCAAAGCTAGTGCTAGAGAAAATTGACAGCGATGAATTTACCTTCTGCATCATCGCATTGGCTTCCGGCCATGTCTTCGCATGCATGGAAATATCAATTGTTAAGGATGCTAATTCCTTATCCTTGAAATGTCCGGTACCAATCACGGCAGTATCTTCCGGGAAGAAATTTTTGATTTCTTTTACCAGGCGATCAAAGTAAGTCGCATTGGTACTGTCTAGCTTTGTTGCGGCACTGCTTGGGAATAAGGCCCAAGCTTCATTCAGCCTACTGTATTCACCAATCGTCTTGGATTCAAAATAGGCTTCTTCTATAAAGGTTCCCGGTAAGGTCGTATTCACACCGCTTTCCTTAAATAAGGTTACATAGATTGGTGTCTTTTGGCCGATTTCCGGATGGGTCTTACGCAAGTAGCTGACAACCTTACGGCCTACCTCTTCCCCATACGCCCGTAATTTCGCATCACTTACGATGTCTGGATTGACACTGTCACCAATTTCATCATTGAGGACAATACCTAAAGATAACCCTTCTAAATCCTTACCATCATACCAGTCTAGCTCATAGATATCAATAAGTAAGACATCCTGACTGCCAATTTTTTTCTTTCCGTTATTGGTATCAATTTCGGTACCGATTGCCGGATTCATACCATTCGGATTCTTTTCACTCGTTCTGCCTAATAAACCGACACGATCAAGTCCTGTCGCATCTAAGGCATCATAGCTCAAAAACTGACTTTCCTTATAAGCATAATCATCCGGTGAAAAATGTTCTTTGGAAAGGTTCATCATTCCTACCCCAATGATCATCGCTTCATTCAAATTGGTCGTATAGGCATGTTTGATGCGTGAACTGCTTGCCTCAAAGGGCAGTAAAGCCGCATAGTCACCTTCATGAATGACTGTGGTCTCTTCACTGGTTGTATCTTTTTTCGGTTTATTGGAACTACTGTTACAGCCGCTTACTACTAGGATAGCCGCTAAGGCAAGTAATCCTGTTGTTTTATGTTTCATGATGTCTTCACCTCCTGTAAAAAGGTTGCTTCATCCATCGTCGCAACGCCTAAGCTTTGCGCCTTTGTCAGTTTACTGCCGGCAGCTTCGCCATAAATGACCAGATCTGTCTTTTTTGATACAGAGCCACTCACATTAGCACCTAAGGATTCTAAAAGCTCCTTAGCTTCATTGCGTGTCATCTGTTGCAAACTTCCAGTTAAGACAACGGTCTTACCAGTGAACATACTTTCCTGAATGATTTCTTCCTCACTATCCATACGTAAACCAAAGCCACGCAGATGATCAATCAATTCCACATTCTTAGGTTCTCGGAAGAAGGCCACGATACTTTGCGCTGTAATATCGCCAATATCTTTGATAGCAACCAGCTCTTCTTCACTTGCGGCCATAAGTTTCTCCATCGTAAGGAAATGTTTTGCCAAGACTTTGGCTGCTTTTTTGCCAACCTGACGAATGCCTAAGCCATAGACCAAATCCTCTAAAGGATTCTGTTTGCTTGCTTCAATAGCATCAATAAGTTTTTGATAAGAACGTTCCTTAAAGCCTTCCATCTGTAAAATTGTTTCTTTATGATCTTTTAAATGATAAATATCCTCGATCGTATTTAACAACCCTTCCTTATGGAAGAATTCGACTTTTTTATCGCCTAAGGTATCAATATCCATGGCATCACGACTGGCAAAATGGATAATACTTTCCACAACGCGGGCCGGGCAATCCTGATTGATACAATAATGCGCTGCTTCATCGCTCAATCTCACTAACGCACTGCCGCATACCGGACATTCCTTAGGGAACACATAACGCGCCTGTGTTCCGTTGCGACGCTCGATCAATGGCCGTACAACTTCCGGAATGATATCTCCGGCTTTGCGCACAACAACATCGTCCTGAATACGAATATCTTTTTCCTTGATCATATCCTCATTATGCAGCTGTGCTGCTGATACACTAGTACCGGCTACACGAACCGGTTCCAACACCGCATTGGGGGTAATCCGACCGGTTCTTCCTACGGTTAAGACAATATCTAGCAGCTTAGTGACAACTTCTTCAGCCGGAAATTTATAGGCAATGGCATACCTTGGGGCTTTCACGGTCGTACCTAATTGTTCCCAGGCTGTCAATTCATTCACTTTGATGACCATACCATCAATTTCATATGGAAGATCATTACGCTGCTCACTCATTTCCTGAATAAAGCTCCATACCTCATCCATGCTGTTACATACTCGACGTAATGGATTCACCTTGATATGCAGCTGTTCCATTGTTTCTAACGCTTCTTCATGTGTCTGTATCCCAGCGCCTAAAGCATCCTCATAATAATATAAGAACGCATCCAGTTTTCGACTAGCCGCAATTTTACTATCTAATTGACGAATACTGCCAGCTGCCGCATTGCGGGGATTCGCAAAAACATCTTCGCCATTCTTTTCACGTTGCGCATTGAGTTCCGCAAAGCTTTTCTTTGGCATGAAGACTTCTCCACGTACCTCCACATCGCCCATGCGTTCAATGTGCATCGGAATGGAAGCAATCGTACGAACATTATTGGTTACATCTTCACCCACAAAGCCATCGCCGCGGGTCACCGCCTGTACAAAGCGGCCATCGTGATAATGTAAAGAAATGGCAAGTCCATCCATTTTCAATTCTACCACATAGCTCACCTTTGGCACGATACTGCGCACACGTTCGTCAAAAGCCTGCAAGTCTTCCAAATTAAAAGCATTGCTTAAGGACAACATCTGCTGTTTGTGTGTTACCTTGGTAAACGCATCTAAAACCACACCGCCAACTCTTTGGGTAATTGAATTGGGATCTCGATATTGCGGGTAAGTATCCTCTAGCTTTAACAGCTCCTGATATGCCTGATCGTATTCCGCATCTGGCACACTGGGCTGATCCAATACATAATATTCATACGCATAAGTATCTAATTGTTTTCGTAATGCTAATATACGCTGTTGCACGTCCATATGTCAGCCTCCTATTTCTTGCTTAGAGATGGATGATTCACATTGATCTTACGAATGCCAAATCGCTTATCAAAGGCAATTGCCGCAAGTTCACCTTCCAGTTTAATGACCACACCATCACCAAAGACACTGTGATTCACCAAATCTCCTTTACGTATTCTGCCCTTTTTCTTATGTTTCATTTCACTTTTTCTATCATTTTGACTCGCCTTTGCCCCACCCATCGACGTTTCTTCATCATTAGGGAACGTTTGGATCATATCATCCTGATGTTCCTCATGAAACTGCGGTGCTTGAGAGGATAAAAAGGCATTTCCGGTAAATGTATCAACATCACTCGCAAAATGATTTCGTGGCTTAGCGCCAACTTCTTCTAAGTATTCTTCCGGCAGTTCCTTAACAAACCGTGAGGTTGTCTTTAGCTTATCTAAGACATAGCTATACCCATAAGAGTCTGATAAAAACAGCTGTTTTCTTGCGCGGGTAAAGGCCACATAGGCCAATCGGCGCTCTTCTTCCAAAGCTGCTTGACCTCCCTCGATAACACTTTTATCATTTGGAAATATTCCTTCACACAAACTGTATACAAAGACATTATCAAATTCCAATCCCTTTGCCGCATGAATCGTCATTAACTGTACAAAATCACCACTGCTATCTGCCTCTTTATCGGTATATAAAGAAATCTCCTGTAAATATTCTTGTAAGGATCCCTGCGGGTTATTTTCCACATAGTCGGCGATATCGCTAATCAATTCCTTGATATTTTCCAATCGCTCGATTTCTTTATCTTCCCGCAGCATATCCAGATAGCCACTATCTTCCAATACCTTTTCCAACAGTTGATCAATGCTGATTTCATCCACCAGCTGACGGCATTCTTCAATCAACGCCACAAATGCCTGAATATTAGCCTTTGCCTTGCCTTTGCCGATTTCATACTGTTTGATTATTTCATACATATTGGTATTATCGTGTTCCGCCTGCTGCTCAATCAGCTCCATCGTTTTTGCGCCAATACCGCGTTTGGGCATATTGATGATTCGTTTGATGGAAAGGTTTTTATACAATTCCTTTTCATCATCCTCTTGTTTTGGTGCCAACAAACGTAAATAGCTTAACGCATCCTTGATTTCTGCACGATCATAGAAACGAATGCCCCCATAAATACGATAAGGGATGCGAAAATCCAACAACGCTTTTTCCAGTCCGCGTGATAAATAGTTAGAACGATACAATACCGCTATATCCCGATAGCAAACACCGCTGTGGGATAAAGCCATGATACGGCTGGCAACCCAAACCGGTTCATTGACATCATCCATTGCCGTAAAGTGAATGATGGGATTATCCCCTTCCACTTCCGTAAATAAGTCTTTCTCAATACGATTGCGGTTATTGCGGATCAAGGCATTCGCCCCGTTCAATATCGGCTGTGTAGAACGATAATTCTGATTCAAAATGACCGTCTTACTGTCAGGGAAATCACGTTCAAAATTCATGATGATATCCACTTGCGCACCACGCCAAGTATAAATGGTTTGATCCGGATCACCGACCACACATAAATAGCTGTGATCACCTACTAACAGACGTATGATAGCATACTGTAAATTATCCACATCCTGAAACTCATCAACATGGATATATGTAAAACGACGCTGCCATTTTGCCCGTACTTCTTCTTTATCCTTTAAGATACGGTAAGCAAAAATTAACAAATCATCAAAGTCTAACCCATACATCTCTTTCAGACGTTTTTCATAATAAGCATACACATCAGCCTTGATCTGCTCTCCTGCCCATGGTCCGGCATTCGCTTTTGCCATCACAGGATCTACAAAATTAGTTTTATTGGCACTGATATAGCCCAACATGGAATTATAGCTGTAGCTTTTCACATCAATCTGCATTTGTTTATAAGCATCCCGTAAAATGCTTTTTTGATCATCACTATCCAAAATCGTAAAATTGCGAGGATAGCCTACTTCTAAGATATCCTCTCTTAACAGACGTACACAAAAGGAATGAATTGTTGAGATCTGGACAGCCTTAGCCACCTCGCCAAGCATTCCTTCTACACGTTCCTTCATTTCTTTAGCTGCCTTATTCGTAAAAGTGATCGCTAATATTTTATTAGGATACACCTGCATCTCTTCTATCAGATACGCGATTCTGGTCGTCACGACACGCGTCTTTCCACTGCCAGCTCCTGCAATGATACGCAGATGCTGATCTACTGTATGAACCGCCTCTACCTGCTGTTTGTTTAAATGTTCTAAAAACGACACAAAATCACCTCCCGCTTATTATACTATACTTTCCTCATGATTTCCTTAATATAAAATGAATTTCTTCGCAAATCTTTACAAACCTTTAACTCGCTTAGATGCAATGTACTTTGCATAGTCGTCATACTTCGACAAGGTTTCTTTCTGGCTGCTTGTATGATGAAGGTGGCACTTGTTTTCTAAGATAAAAAATGATGATCGCAGCAGGGGCAGCCATATGGAAGGAATGGGAATATTACAAAATATTCAGAAAAACAAAATAGTATTTTCTTTGCGACTATATTATAATAAAACAGATAACTTTATTTAATGAGGTGTTTACATGAAGCAGACAAAAAAAGCGCAGAAACCGAAGCGTTATTATACAAGAACAATTGATCTTTTCTTTTTATTGATCTTCTTAATCATCAGTATTATTTCTTTTACCATTGCCTTTAGCTTTGGTATTCTTCCACATACCTGGGTATTCATGGGTGCAGTCGTAATTTTCCTTATTTTTATCGGATTATTCCTTGTCAGTTTACGCAAGATGCCAAAATGGTTTATCCTGGTTAAACGTGCCTTCATCATTGTATTATGTGTCATCATCGGAGGCAGCGGGTATTTCTTAAATAAATCACGCATGACTATCAATCGCATGAATCAAAATGCCCAAAGTTCTATTACCAAATTACATATCTTAACCGCTAAGAACAGCAATATTTCCTCTATCAAAGACTTGGCAAATAAAACCATCGGTTTTCAAAATGGAGTAGATAAGAAAAATGCTGCCTATGCACAAAAACAGTTACGATCTTCTATCGCCAATATGCAGGTAAAGGAAGAATACCACGCCCAAGGAAGAGCTGGATTATACAACCTTATTATCAGATCTTAGCCTAAATGAAGTACAGGCGATTGTCATGAGTGATGTATATTATGGTATGTCAAAATCTAATATGAAAGATTTTGAAAAACAAGTCACCATTCTTGACACGATTGAAAAACCAAAGGAAAGCAGTCAAAAGGAAGAAAAAGATATTACAGAACAGCCTTTTACGATATATCTGAGCGGTCTGGATAATATGGGTTCTCCAGATCAACAGACACGTACAGATACGAATCTGATCTTAATCGTCAATCCCAAGGCCAATCACATTGATATGGTCTCGTTGCCTAGAGATGGTTTTATTCCGAATACAGCATTACAAAATGCAAATGATAAACTGACACATACCGGTTTATATGGGGTGGATGCAAGTGTGGAAACCATTGAACAGTTTTTCAATATCCCGATTGATTATTATGCCCGTGTCAGTTTCAATTCACTGATTGAGATTGTAGATACGATTGGCGGCATTGATGTGGATGTCGAAATTAATTTCTGTGAGCAGGATGAAAATCGCAGTTTCAAGAAAGAAGATTTGATCTGTCTGAAGAAAGGTAAACAGCATTTAAATGGTAAACAGGCACTGGCTTATTCCCGGCACCGTAAGACAGAAGGCTATGACAATGCCGGCCGTGAACGCGCCCAGCAGCGTATCATCAAAGCCATCATCAATAAACTGATTTCACCAAGCGCTATTACTTATATTAATAAGCTGTTAGATATTGCGCCAAACTATGTCATCACCAATATGCCGACTTCACAAATTACCAGCTTTGTATCAAATGAATTAGAAGATTTGAAACCATGGACCATTTCTTCCATATCTAGTGATAATGGCGTATATGATAATCAATATACCGCCAGCCTTTCTAGCGAGTATGGCAAAAGTGATGTATATCTGTTTGCCAAGAATGAAGTTCATGCTGTAGTAAATGCATATGATGGTGCCAGCCAACCATTGGATATGAGCAATTATCATTTTGATGTAAGTAATCTTTATCAGGATACTCCTGCCATTAATGAAGATCCTCATATCGTTTGGGATACGATGGCCGATAATCCTCATTAAATAAACATTCAAGACGATTATGAAAATAAGAGCTACCTTTTGGGGGCAGCTCTTTTCTTTTAGATTGCTCTGGTCGCTTCACGAAGCCAGCTTTGTTCTTCTTCCTTTAAATAAGGAGAAATCTTTTCATATACTTCTTGATGATATGCATTCAACCATGCTTTTTCATACTGTGTTAATAAAGATGCATCAATACCATCCAGATCAAAGGGCACAAACGTAATGGTTTCAAAATACATAAATTGACCATATTCATTCTTTTCACCCTTGCATACGACCATTTCATTTTCATGACGAATACCATGAGAGCCTTCGACATAAACACCCGGTTCATTTGACTGCGTCATACCTTCCTCTAATACACAGCTATCATTTCTTTCTGGTACAATGCGCCAGCGGAAACCATTTGGACCTTCATGAACATTCAATACATGTCCTACGCCATGACCGGTACCACATTTATAATCTAGAGCAAGATCCCATAATGGTCCTCTTGCCAAAATATCCAAGTTTAAGCCACGACAACCATATAAGAAATGTGCTTTTGATAACGCGATATGGGAACGCAATGCTGTTGTGAAATGATGCTTGATTTCATCACTGATAGCACCTAACACAAAGGTTCTGGTAATATCGGTGGTGCCTTCCAAATACTGTGCGCCACTATCTACCAATAACATGCCTTCCGGTTTCAATTCGGCATTTGTTTCCTCATTGGCACTATAATGCATCATTGCCGCATGTTCCTTATAAGCCGATATGGTATCAAAGCTGATATCGAAACAGCCCTGTTCCTTGCGTAATGTTTCCAGGTATGCACTGGCACTGATTTCGGTAATCGTTTCTTTACCGATCTTGGCTTTTAACCAATACATAAATTTACACATGGCAATCGCATCCTTAATGTGTGCTTTTCGATTATTCGCCAATTCAATCGGATTCTTCATCGCCTTCATAAGTTGGCTAGGATTAGGACGATTTATTACGGTAATCTCCTTATGCAGCCCTGAAGTAATAGCATAATTCACGATCGTTTTATCCAACAGCACAACAGCATCTTGGGCAATTTTTTTCACATCCTCATAAATGGCATCGTATGGACATATGACAATAGCATTTTCTTGCAAATTATCACGTAATTGATCATCAAGCTTGCTTTCATTAATATATAAGGATGCACTGTTTTCATCAATGATCAGATAACTTAGCATTACCGGGAAGTGGGCAATATCCCAGCCACGCATATTCAAGATCCAAGCAATATCATCCAAAGATGTTACGATATGATGTGTCGCTTTTTCTTGTTTTAGGACAGCACGAATGCGTTTCAGTTTTTCTTTTGTACTTTCTCCACTGTAGCACTCTTCTAAAAAGAACCCTTTCTTGGGCAATGCCGGTCTGTCTTTCCAGATCATTCCTACCAAATCTTCTTCACAAGCAAAAGTACTTTTTTTCGCCTGTAATTTATCCGCTAGTTTTTCCACAAGGGCAGTGTTCATTACGCGCCCATCAAAGCCTACCGTACCATGTTCAAAAACATTTTCATATAAATATTCTTCCATCGTAGGGACGCCTTCTTCACCTTGTTTCATTAAATCAATCGTTGTTCCCTGTAACTGGTTTTCAGCCTGAATAAAATAGCGCCCATCCGTCCACAACGCTGCCTTATCCTGACATACGATTAAAGTTCCCTGAGACCCACTAAAACCAGACATATATTTTCTTGCCTTAAAATGTTCTCCCACGTATTCGGTCTCATGAAAATCGGATGTTGGAATGATATAGGCATCCATATGGCGTTCTTTCATCAGCGAACGCAAAGCTGTTAGTTTTTCAATAATCGTCATAGCATTTGCCTCCTCATCAATC
>OLQH01000758.1_pt1 | contig 31831 bp, 29 predicted proteins | sample 1672671 | NCBI WGS metagenome assembly OLQH01 (sample SAMEA3136712, study PRJEB25190) | human gut metagenome
CGGTCATTGCATCCCCCGCCGCAAATGTCTGCCCCGGATTCATGTCATACAACCGCAAAAGCTCTGCCATAGCTACGCTTTTGTCCGTATGATCCGAGACAATTTCCACAAAATGCCGGCTGGCAAATCTATAAGTTGTCCCCTTCCAGACGGGCCATGTTCCGCATGTCTCTAAAGCCACCGCATCGGCTCCTGTCAGCAGTATCTTTAATATCCTGCCTTTTACAAGGGATACCTCCGGGATACGGATCCCCCGCTCTGCCCTCACTGCCTTCTGGTCCAGGATGTCATTGCTTTGCAGCAGATAGATCTCATCATCTGTAAAGACCTGGACACTTACATCCGTATACTGCTCCAGCACATACTGCACTGCCGCCAGAACTTCTTCCCCCATAGGGCTGCTCCACAGCAGTTTGCCCTGGATAAAATCATAGATTCCGGCTCCGCTGTATAAGATGCAGGGATGTGTAATATTCATGAGCCTTGCCACCTGCTCTGTGGCAACAGGCGCCCGTCCCGTGCTTAATACCAGGATACCCCCGGAATCCATATAATCTGCAGCCGCGGCTATCACCTTCGGATGGATGTAAAAATTGTGATCCGACAGGGTCCCGTCAATATCTGACAAAAAAATAGATTTATAGTTCTTGTTCATGCTCCTCCTCTTTCTTCTTCAGGTATCCGTCCAGAAGCTGCTCAATCTCTGCCGCCGTTTTCAGCCCTGTGATCTGCCCTGCCAGCGCTTTGCACTCACTGCTGTCGAGCCTTCGGATTAATTTCCTGGCATCCAGCAGCGAACCTGGAGACATGCTGAACTCATCCAGACCCAGACCAATCAGAAGAGGAATCATCTTTTTATCCCCGGCAGCCTCCCCGCACATTCCACACAAAATCCCTTTTTCATGAGCTCCCTCAATGGCATGCCGGATTAACCGGAGAACCGAGGGGTGGTAAAAAGAATACAGCTGGGAAACCCTGTCATTTCCCCTGTCCACTGCCAGAGTGTACTGGATCAGGTCGTTTGTACCGATGGAGAAGAAATCGCATTCCTCTGCAAAGGCCTCAGCCATAACGGCTGTTGAGGGAATTTCAACCATAATCCCCATAGGAATCTTATCTTTTACTGCAACGCCTTCTCTGATCAGCTGTTCCCGGCACTGTCCAACGGTTTCTTTGGCCCACCTCAATTCTTCCAGAGAAGAAATCATGGGAAACATAATGTGAAGATTTCCTTTTTCCGAAGCACGGAGCAGTGCCCTTATCTGGGTCTTAAATAACTCCTGCTCCGCCCTGCACAGGCGGATGGCCCGAAGCCCCAGAAATGGATTTTCCTCCTTTTCCAGTCCCAGGGCAGGCACTTCCTTATCCCCCCCTATGTCCAGCGTACGGATGATAACCGGAGCATCCCCCATAGCTTCCAGTACACCGGCGTATGCCTGGTACTGTTCTTCTTCCTGGGGAATCCTGTTCCTTGAGAGATACAGGAACTCAGACCGCAAAAGCCCAATCCCCTTTGCACCGCAGCGCACAGCCCTTTCCGTCTCCCCAGGTGTCCCGATATTTCCATACAGTGTTATCTCCTGCCCGTCTTCGGTCCGGCACGGCAGTTTAACCAGCCTCTGCCTTTCCTCATTTCTCTCTTTTTCCCGGGCAATCTTATCCCGGAACTCCCGGCAAGTCTCTTTGGAGGGGTTGAGATATACTTTCCCCAGCTCTCCGTCCACTGCCGCGAGAACCCCGGTCTTGGCATAATCTAAAATCCCTTTGACTCCTACCACAGCCGGAATTTCCAAAGTTCTGGCAAGTATCGACGTGTGGGAGGTCCTTCCCCCTCCTTCCATTACCATACCGGCTACATGGTCCAAATCCATACTTCCGGTAATCGAAGGGGGAATATCCCTGGAAATAATGACCACATCCTCTTTCAGTTCACTCAGATCCGGCATTGAAATACCTAAAATACACCTCTGCAGCTGTACCTTAAGATCCAGAAGGTCACCAGCACGCTGCCGCATATATTCATTTTCCATTCCCTGAAAGGTACGAACATGCCCTTCTATAACCTCTTCGACTGCTCTGACTGCTGTTTTTCCCTTTTGCATCTCCTCCACGATGGGACGAATCAGTTCTTCATCCCTGAGGATGGAGCAGTGAGCCTCGAAGATAGCAGCCTCTTCCTTCCCAATGGACTGTCTGGTTTTTTCGGCCAGCGTTCTTGTTTTTTCATAGATATCCTTTGCCGCACTTAGAAATAGTCTTTTTTCCTCTTCATATCCTTTCCATGTGCCGTCCAGTGGAATCGGGCTTTCCTTTAATACAATTACCTTCGCCAGGCACAGTCCCTTAGATACTCCTGTTCCCTGCATAGATTCACCCCAATCCTCTTTACTCATCCAGACCGTCTTTTATTGCCTGGACAATTGTTTTACTGGCCTCCTGCTCATCCTCACCGTTGCAGACCACTTCAACCTCTGCCCCACAGTCAATGCCTGCTCCCAGCACATGCAGAATAGACTTTGCATTAATTGTTTTATCCTCCCCACACACAATCTCTATCTTTGAGACAAACTGATTCGCAAGTTTAATGAGGGTGTCCGCAGGGCGTGCATGCAGACCTTCCTTTGAAATTATTGTTACCTTTTCTCTTACCATAATTATCCTCCTCTACTGAAATATTCCCATAATCTCCCGGCTTTGTTTTGCATGCATTAGCCTTTCCACGGTTTCCTTTTTCCCCAGCCTGCGTACCATATCCTTTAAAGTTTCTGTCTCCGGGCATTCTTCTTTTGGTACTGCAAATACAAAAACAAGTTTCACCATCCTATGCTGGGGAGGATAGGCTTTCCCCGGGGCCCAGTCCACATATTCTTTAAGCCTGATACACGCGGTCACCGGACAATGGACAGTAACTGATTCTGCATGGACCAGGGCAATATGGCTGCCAATCCCTGTATAAGCCAGTCGCTCCCGTTCCCATATTTCCTGTTCCAGCTTCTCTTTCTCCATTTCGCTGCAATTTCTCAGAACAAGTCCCACAGCACAGGCAATCACATCCTCTTTCGACAGGCAGCCGCTTTCAAGGATTATATTCTCTTCCGGAAGAATTGACTGATCCTTCATTTTTTGCACACCCCCTGCCTGAGATATTTTTGAACTTCCTCCTGTGACCTGCACTGTATAAGTGTCCGTAGATTAACTTCCTCTAAAGAAAGGCGGTAAAGCTCCCGGAACAGTTCTTTTTGCTCCTCCGCCTTTCCGGGCAGCAGGTCCAGTCTCAGCATCTTGTTGTCCCTGTCAATGGTTAAAAATACTTCGGTCTTATCCTTACGTCCCTTCCAGACCACCGCCAGGCACTGGGGCAGAAGGTAAGCTTCGCATATCTTTCGCCCTCTTTCTCTGGCGCCGTTCCAGTTTCCAAAGGTTATGTGTCCTCCCGGAAGCAGACTTTCCAGTAATCCGTAATTAATCTTTATTCTCTGTTCCAGGAGATACACATTATTTCTTATAGCGCTGATATCCCGATTGGTCAAAAAAGAGGACACTACCAGATAGGGGACTGCCGCAGCATCCACAGGGACTGTGGAGATTACCAAATCCGCCTGTTTTAAATCAAAAGAGCTAAGCTTTCTGGAGGGAATCACGTCCAGGATGTTAAAGTTTGGGAATTCCTGCTGCAGCCTTGCGCTCAGCAGCTGTGAGGTGCCGTAACCGCTGTGGCATACCACCAGAACATTCACCAGAGAAGTCTGCTTCACCATAAGTGTCTGATAATAAGTCGCAATATTCGCAATCTCATCCAGGCTGATTTCCTTCAGCCCATATCTCTCACAGATCATGCCGCATACAATCTGGCAGATGCCCACCATCTGCGGGTAACTCATCTGCATCTCCTCCAACAGCGGATTAGCAATCTTTATGTTGTACTCCAGGCGGTTCAGCAGAGGTCTGATATGCATCATAAGACCCTGTAGAAGCATGTCCTCATTGCGAACCTCCATATCCAGAATATCTGTCATATATTCTGTCAGCACAGCCGCAACCTCATCACTTTTGCTGTCCGATTCCCCGACCCACCCAGGTGTCTCATCCACTGTGCCCAGGGAACTGATATACTGGTATATGTAGAAGGTTTCATCCTCCCCAATGTTAATACCGTAGCGTTCCTTGATCTTTGCAGAAATATTCTCTGCCCTCTGGTATTGCCTTGCCGCCTTTGCACTGAATACGGTTTCTCTCTGGGCTGTACGCACCTTTCTTCCGCTTCTGACTCTCTGGATGCAGATAAGAATGTGTGTGAGCAGGTTTTTATAATAAATGTCGCTGGTATCCAGTTTCAGGTCTTCCAAAAGAGCCTCCACAAATGCAATTTCTTCCGGCTGAAAGATCTCCAGAAGATTCTGCAGTGTTACCTCGTCCAGATGGATCACTGCAGTGATGGCCTCCCGGATGTCCTTTTCCCTGCCGGCAATCTGTGTGCCTTTTTTGTTCTTCACCAGGGATAAATGATACGGTGCAATCCACTCCTCTACATACTTGAGATCATTTACGATACTCGCTTTTCCTACATAGTAGGAATCAGAGAGCTTTTGTACAGAGGTGGCAGTTCCGGAATGAAGCAGGAGATTTTTCAGTATGTTATTCCGGCGCTCTGACGAGTTCCACTTCCGGGGCTGGTTCCCTGCATGCAGATGATTGAGCAGATCCATGTTATGCCTGATCCCTTCGTCCGCAAGAATCCCCTTTCCGGTTTTTGCAAGAATTCCCGCTCCGTACAGCTTCAGTTCCCCCCGAATGGTCTTCAGATCCTCCTGCAGCGTCTTATCAGATACTTCCAGTTTTTGTGCAAAATACTGAATAGACCTGTACTCTTTTTCCTCCAGCAGCAGTCTGACAAACTCCAGCTGCCTCTTATTCAGATTCTCCATACGCGTCTCTCCTTAGGTTGTCCCCTTGCAGATGTGCATCTTGTTTACATCTACACTATATCATCCGCATTTTATATTTAAAATACCAAACAGTTTCCCTATCGTTAGGGAACTTTTAATACACATTATACCATTTCCATCTTATTTTCTCATTTCATAATGTCATATTGACTAAAGCACACCAATTATTTTTCTTTGTTTTTACAATAAATTATTGACTTTATCCAATTTCAATGATAATATCCAAATAAATACTTGGTTTTTTACAAATTTTAAAGGAGGATTATCTTATGAAACATGTATTGTTTGTGTGTGGAACAGGCGGCATCACTTCGGCAGTGGCAGAGAACCGGGTCATTGAGGCCTGTACTGCAGCAGGACTGAATGTACAGACCAGGCGCTGTACCCCCACTTCCATTGACTCTAATCTGGATGGAATTGATTTGATTGTCTCTACCACTTATCTGGGGGGCGATTACCCCGTAGAAGTTGTAAATGCAATTTCCCTCATTACCGGAATCGGCTGTGACACGGTATTGGAGGAGATTGTTTCAAAACTAAAATAGGAGGAGGGTATACATATGTTTATTCAAGTCATTAATTTTATAATGGACGCCGGTTCCTCAGTCTTCATGCCTGTCATCATTCTTATTTTGGGACTTATCTTTGGTCTTAAACCGGGGAAAGCATTTAAAGCGGGAATCACGGTAGGAATAGGCTTTATCGGAATTAACCTCGTAATCTCACTCCTTGCGGATAACCTTATGGTAGTTATCAACCAATTAGTTGATGTTTATGGTTTCAAACTGACAGCTGTAGATGTTGGCTGGCCCATAGCTGCCAGCATTGCCTGGTCAAGCGGAGCTGTGGTTCCTGTGATTTTGGTGTCCGTATTTGTGATGAACATACTTTTGATTATCGCAGGCTTTACTAAGACCCTGGATGTAGATATCTGGAACTACTGGCAGCCTCTGTTTATCGGAGGAGCCCTGTATCTGATCAGCGGCAATATGATCCTCGCCGTGGTTACCGCCTGCATCTCCATGGCTGTCATCTTTAAAATCGCCGATTATTCGCAGCCCTATGTGGAAAAATTTTTTGGTATACCTGGTATCTCTATTCCTCACATTGAGTCCACCGGATGGGCACTGATTGGTATCCCTCTGAATAAACTGATAGATAAGATACCAGTTCTTAATAAAATTGACTGGACCCCTGAAAAAACCCAGAAAAAACTTGGGGTGCTGGGGGAACCCTGTGTTCTCGGCCTCATTATAGGCGCACTTCTGGCTATTATCGCCCGGACAGATGCTTCTACAGTTATGAATACAGCTATGGTAACCAGTGCCGCCATGTATCTGCTTCCCAAAATGATTGGAGTTCTCATGGAAGGACTGATGCCCATATCCGCGGCGGCTTCCCAGTTCATGCAGAAACGGTTTAAAGGAAGGTCTTTGTATATTGGTCTGGACGCTGCCGTGGTAGTGGGACATCCCTCCATCATTGCCACCTCGCTGCTGCTCATCCCTACCACTCTCCTTTTAGCAGTTATTATCCCCGGAAATGTAACCCTCCCCCTGGCTGAATTAAGCGGACTCGCTTTCTTTATTGTATGGGCCGTTGTTCCCTGCAACGGGAATGTATTCCGGGGCTGGCTCATCGGGACCCTGTTTATGGCCGTTATCCTGTTGATTTCTTCGGATTATGCTCCTGTTATGACCTCGTTAGGGCAAAGTGTAGGCTTTGAATTTCCGGAAGGCGCCAGTATGGTTACCTGTCTTTCCATTGGCTCCCAGTGGATCTCCTATGTTTTTTACAAGATAGCTGTATTATTTATATAACAAAGAAAGAAGGTATAAAAATGTGTAACAAACGGATGTATATCCGTATGGCTGCTACGGATCAGGAATTTGCTAAAAGCGCGGCTCTTTTAAGTCAGAATGAACCATGGGTCAGCCTCGGCCGGACCTACGACTATACGATGGGAAAGGTACGGGACTCCTCCGGCGAACTATATGTCGCTTACTGGGGGGATGAGATTGCCGGCTGCATCCTTTTAGAAATGCACGGCAACCTGAAAGGATTTATCCGCTCCTTCTGCGTTGATCCCCAATTTCAGGGACTGGGGATAGGAAGCAAGATCTTATCCTTTGCGGAAACTCTTATCTTTAAAAAACATCCCAATGTCTTTGTTTTTGCGGCTTCTTTTAACGAGGGCGCCGTACGTTTCTATAAACGGCATGGCTATGAACATATAGGAACCTTTCGGGATTATGTGGCTGCCGGGAGTGACGAGCTTCTGTTCCGCAAAACAACCGGCCCCTCCAATGACTTCCTGGAAGTCCGGGAGGAAACCGATATATAGCTGTATTCATGCATGTTTGACATTGTTGCAGGCCGCTTTCTATGATATACTTTATCATACGGAAAATGTCCCATGCCCGCCAAGGGCATACAGTAAAAAGCGCCCCTGTGTCTATTTTAGGGGTATACCCGGATATTTTTAACGTACTGGAATATAAGGAGAAGTCATGCAGTCTAATAATAAAATTGATGTGAGAAGAGAAAAAATGTTAGATGTGATCCAGCGTTCGCCTGTGACAACCATAAACGAACTGGCGGAGTTCTTCTCCGTTTCTGCTGAGACAGTCCGGAAAGATATCGAGTACCTGGATGAACAGGATTTGATTATAAGAATCCACGGCGGGGTAGCCCCAAAGGTGAGTACGGGCAGTGAAAAATCATATGATATAAGATATGCAGAGAATTTGGAGAAAAAAAAGGCCATCGCGGAAGCTGCCTGCAGCATGATAAGGCCGGGCGATTCTGTCATAATAGAAAGCGGCACCACCATGCAGGAACTGGCAAAAGTTCTTACCGGCCGGCCCGAACTTTTACAGACACTGACTATTATCACCATGTCCTTCCGCGTGGTAGAGATACTAAAAGACAGTAATTTTGAAAAAGTCTTCTTTCTGGGAGGCTGGATACGCAAGGATGATTATATGAGCTACGGCCACCACACCATTGAACTGTTAAAGGATTTTCATGCGGACAAAGCCTTCATCAGCTGTGCCGGGCTGAACGCAAAGCTTGAGGTGACAGACTATTTTGACGAAGAAGTCATGCTGCGACGCCAGATACTAAAATCCTGCGATAAATCCATCCTGTTAGCAGACAGCTCCAAAATGAATAAAACCACCATTCTCTCCGTCTGCAGCGCAAAAGACATCTACCGCCTCATCACAGATAAAGAATGCAGCAAAACCATGACAGACCTTTTCAGCCAAAACCATATTAACTACAAACTAGTCTAACCCCCAGCACTAAAACCGCTTCCCCTTCCCATAACCGGATGCGTAAAATCCTGCGGCGGGAGGGGGATTCCATACTTCCCCAGCTCCTCAACATACAGCCTCCCCATCCTGCTCAAAGGAATCCCCTTTCGCTTTATGTACCCAATGGTCATAGTCTCCTCTCTGTCCAGGGGCACTGCCGTATAATCCCCTCCATTCAGCTCCGCACAGATAATTCCGGAACAGAGCGTATACGCATTCAGCTCCATCATCAGATTCAGAAACGTTGCCCTGTCATCTGCCTTTATCAGGCGCTTGTACTCGTAAGTACTCAGAACCTCCTCTGCCAGATAAAAGGAATTGTTTTCTCCCTGTTCAAAAGCCAGGCAGGGATAGTCCTCCAGATCTTTCATGGAAATCTTTTCTTTGGCTGCCAGAGGATTGCCCTTCCAGAGATATACATACACCCGGCAGTCAAAGAGAGGGACAAATTCCAGCTCCCTCTCACGCAGCATTTTATTCAGGACCTTTTCGTTAAAGGGATTTTGGTAGATAACTCCTATCTCGCTGTAAAAATTCCGGACATTTTCTATAACTTCATAAGTTTTTGTCTCATGGACCGCAAATTCATATTCGTCCATCCCAAACTGCCTTACAAGTTCCACAAAAGCCTTGACGGCAAATGAGTAGTGCTGCATGGAGACTGAAAATTTCTTTTTCCCCTGCTTTTTCTCTATAAAGCGTTCATCTATAAGGCGGTATTGTTCCATCATCTGCCTGGCATAGCCAAGGAATTCATTTCCCTCTGCGGTTACTACAATTCCCCGGTTGCTTCTGTGAAAAAGTGTGATTCCGATTTCCTCTTCTAATTCCTTTACTGCCGCAGACAGACTGGGCTGAGAGATAAAGAGCGCATTTGCCGCCTTATTCAGAGAACCTGCGTCCGCCACAGCTATAATATATTTTAACTGCTGTAAAGTCATAATGTGCCTCCCAAAAGAGATTTCTTCCCTTTTCTATTGGTTACAGCAATACTTTACCATCATTCCTAAGCGGCGTACAGTCTTTTCCTGTCAGAACCACTTATTCCCCAATCGCCCGGAAAGCTTCCTCCAGATCTTCCAAAATATCATCTATATTCTCCGTCCCTATAGAAAGCCGTATGGTGTTGGGCTTAATCCCGGATTTCTCAAGCTCTTCTGCCGACATCTGGGAATGTGTGGTAGAAGCCGGATGAATCACCAATGATTTCACATCCGCCACATTTGCCAGGAGGGAGAACAATTCCAGCTGGTCGATAAATTCCTTTGCCCTTGTATCATCCCCTTTAATCTCAAAGGTGAAAATGGACCCGCCCCCGTTTGGGAAGTATTTTGCATATAATTTCTTCTGTTTTGGATCTTCTGTCACCGAAGGGTGGTGCACCGCCTCTACCTGGGGATGTTGGCTCAGATAGTCTACTACCTTCAGTGCATTTTCCACATGGCGCTCCACCCGCAGGGATAAGGTTTCCAGACCCTGGAGGAAAAGGAAGGCGTGGAAGGGAGAAAGTGTCGCGCCGGTATCCCGAAGAAGAATTGCCCGGATCTTCGTTACATAGGCAGCCGCTCCCACTGCTTTTGTGAAGCTGATTCCGTGATAACTCGGATTCGGTTCCACCAGAGAAGGGAACTTTCCGGAAGCCTCCCAGTCAAACTTTCCGCTGTCGACAATTACACCCCCGATGGTGGTGCCGTGTCCTCCGATAAATTTCGTGGCTGAGTGTACTACAATATCTGCCCCGTACGCAATAGGCCGCACCAGATACGGAGTGGCAAATGTATTGTCTGCAATAAGAGGAATCCTGTGAGCGTGGGCAATTTCAGCGATTCTTTCTATATCAACTACATCGGAATTGGGGTTGCCTAAAGTTTCAATAAATACCAGTTTTGTATTGTCCTGAATGGCCGCCTCCACCTCGGTGTCGTTGAAAATATCCACAAAGGTGGTGGAAACACCGTACTGCTTAATGGTATGGGCAAGAAAATTATAGGTTCCCCCGTAAATATTTTTTGCAGCCACCACATGATCCCCTGCCTGGGCAATATTCTCTATTGCATAGGCAATTGCCGCTGCTCCCGACGCCACCGCCAAAGCCGCTGTGCCTCCCTCCAGAGCCGCAATTCTTTTTCCGAATACTTCCTCTGTCGGGTTTGTTAATCTACCATAGATATTGCCCGCATCGGAAAGACCGAATCTTGCCGCCGCATGCTCACTGTTCCTGAACACAAAGGACGACGTCTGATAAATGGGCACCGCCCTGGCATCCGTCGCCGGATCCGCCTGTTCCTGGCCTACGTGAAGCTGTAAGGTCTCAAATTTGAACGATCTGTCTGCTCTAGTTTTTTTACTCATATCATATACCTCCATCTGGAAACTTTCTCTTTGTTTTCTCTCGATGGATATATCATACAATATTAATAGGAAAAGTGTTAATACATATACTCTATGTTTTGCTATAGGTTAACCCTATAGCAAACTCCGTATTATTCTCCCTTTCTCTCCCGCAGTTTCTGGTTCATCTGCTCTGCCATCCTGTAAGCGGAAAAATAACTTACCGCTGTCACAGCAGCAAATACCGCAATGATGCATACCTCCATGCCAGCCAGCATACGGGGGCTGGAAGGGAAAAACCATGCGAACCACAGACCGCAGCCCAGAACAACCGCATTCACATAGATAAAATAAAGAATCATCCGCACAAACATACTTCTCTTGGATACCTCCTTCTCTGCCTCGCAGGGAATCAAAAGGCTCCCCAGTGTACAGAGGGCTGATACTATAAGAATCTGCCACAGAATATTTACTTCTATCTCGCTGCCGGATCCCCAGAAGACACCAATATAAACAGCAGTTACTAACACAATTCCTGTGGTAATCCGAAAAAACATAGCCAGCATGTTCTGTATTCGTTTTATTATATGACTCATTCTGTCTGTCCTCCTATAAGCCCAGCTTCTCTTTTAAGCTCCCCACATACTGCCTGGATATAATCACCTTTTCCCCATTGTTCAGCACCGCTTCAAAACGCCCGCCGAATGCCGGTGTCAGGCTTTTTATCTTGTTCAGGTTCAAGATCGAGGATTTAGTTGCCCGCAGAAAATCATGCTGAGGCAGTTCTCTCTCCAGCTCATACAGCTTACTCTTTGTCTCATAAACCTGAGTCCTGCAGTATGCGAATACCTTCTGGTCTACAGACTCAAAATAATAAATCTCTCCAGGTGCTATCCGGTAAATCTCACCGTCACGGTAGACATTCAGCTTGGTATCCCCCTGCTTAAAATGATTCATAAGGTTCATAAGACTGTCATCTATTCTGTGACATTTCAGTATAATTTCTTCCTCTTCCCCGGGACCGGTATCTAGGATCGTAATTTTCATTCTGCGGTTCCTTTCCATCCAGATGCTGCACAGAGTCACCTGTCACTGCTTTTCCTCCGCCTAACCAGCCACGCCGCTGCGGCTAATGCTACTATACCACAAATGCACAGAAACAGGATCTGGAAACTTACGGCGGCCTCTCCTCCCGGCATTTTTATGGTGATACCCATATATTCTTTATATTGTTCCGTTACAGCAGTGGGTATCCCTGCAAAGGCTGTGCTCAATGCCTCCCTGCAAAAGACTCCCCGCATCAGCGATGCCCCGTGAAGGACAGGTGTATACCGGAGAATCCTGGTCACTCCTTCCGGCAAAGAACCCATGGGAATATAGACTGCCCCCAGGAATCCCACCAGTGTGCCTGCAATGGTAGCAATCCCTGACCAGGCACTGGTGCTCTTAACAAACAGAGCTGCCAGGAACATGATTACCGCATAGATACAGACATTTAAGAAAATATACACCATAACCTGACCCAGTGTGCCGCAAGACAGAAGGGAGCCCCCGGTTATCCAAATATAAGCAAGTGCTGCCCCCAGCGTCAGCAGACAGAAGAATGTGCCGATGACTGCAGCAGATGTCACGTATGACAGAGCCAGCATATTTCTTCCTGCCGGGGCAGTGTAAAAGCTGTCCAGGCGGTTTTCCGACGCATCGTGAACCATAACTCCCACTGCCGTTAAAGTGACTGTAACCGCATTTACTATCATAATTCCGGCAAGCGTCCAGTACTGAACCAGATGGAGGGCATTCTCCCTGTCCAGGGCAGAGTTTCGGGCTGTTCCATATTGGGCAAGGAGTTCTGTTATATTCTCCACATTCATATTCCCCAGAAACACACCCGTGAGCATTAAAACAATCATCATTGATAACAGTGAGAAGAATACCGCTGACCTGTCCCTCAAAAATACCAGACAATTTCTCTTTGTAAGACTCAGATATTTACGCATAGACTGTCTCCTCCCCTGCTGCCTGTAAAAAAACATCATCCATGGTTCCCTGCACTACTTCAAACCCCAAAAGCATTCCCTGATACTTCTCTACAATAGGAAGCGCAGACATCGTAGAGTCAAGAGGGACCGTGATCAGCCCCTCCTTCTGCCGATACCGGATCTGCAGTTTATCCAGCTCCTCCAGAATTTTTTGTACGGCATCTTCCCTGGGGAACAGCCGCAGCTTGTCTTTTGCGAACTTTTTCTTCAGAAAAAAAGGTGTGCCATACTGTATCAGATGTCCCCGATCTATTATTGCAATGTGATCTGCTTTTGCCGCCTCCTCCATATAATGAGTGGTTAAGAAAACTGTCATGTTCATCTCCTTCTGCAGACTGTGAATGATGCTCCAGACACTTTTTCTTGCGGATGGATCCAGGCCGGTGGTCGGTTCATCCAGAAACAAAATATCAGGGGTATGGAGAAGCGCCCGGGCAAGCTCGCACCGGCGCTGCTGTCCCCCGGAGAGCTTTCCAAAGGGCTGCTTCAGCACATCACCCAATTCCAGAGCCTCGCAGACAGTGTCCAGGCTTTTGCGCAGTTTTCTTTTGTCCTTCTCGTACAAAGCGCCCCGTATCCATAGGTTTTCTTTGACTGTAAGAAGAGCGTCCAGGCAATTATTCTGATATACAACACCAATGCGGCGTTTGATCTCTTCATTGTCCCTCCCAAGTTCCAGTCCCTCCACAGTCACCCGGCCCTCCGTAGGGGCAGACAGGGTACAGAGCATTCGGATCGTGGTAGATTTCCCGGCCCCATTCACCCCCAGGAAACCGAACAGCTCTCCCTTTTCTACGGCAAAGCTGATATCATCCACTGCCTTTGCCTCCTTAAAATATTTTTTCAGGTGTTCTACTTTCATCATTTCTTTCATCCCGCGGGCTCCCTTCTTGTTTGCCTTTTCTGTACTATATTTTCTTTCCTCTGCTTTTGCAATAGAGAGACTGCTAAGATGTAAATACGAAGAGATAACCTGCAATATCCGCCAGGTATCACGCATGGATAGGTTTACCACCCCCAGTACTGCAAACAAAAAGACAGAGCCGGCGGCTCTGCCTTTCGATTTGCCTATTGATCGTTATCCTTTTTCTTCTTCTTCGTAAATATCACAATGCCGATCCCCGCGGCAATAAGAACAACAACCAGGATAGCAATGGGAGCTGTATCCCCAGTTTTTACTGCATTAGTGGTGTTGGAGGATTCTTTATTATCTTTGGTACTTTCCTTTTTATCCTTAGATGCTTCAATGGTTTTTTCGTCCTTTTTGTCTTTTTCTTTGTCCTTATCCCGGTCTTGCTTTTCTTTGACAACCTTGATGGCACAAGGCAGCATCTCACTCTCTGTACCGTTGGCATCTACCACGCTGATTCCAAAACCATACCCCTCCGAAAGCTCCGTGGCCTTTCCGACTAACGCCCCATTCTCCAATTTTACCCACTCCGGAGCTCCCCGCAGTTTTATAGTATATGGCGCAGTTCCTCCTGAAATTTCAATAGGAAATCTGAAATCCTCACCCAATACCACAGCGGTATCATTCTCTTGGGTAACAAGTTTTACTTTAGGCATGCTTGTGTCCCCTCCCCCGACAACGATCTGGGCATCTAATCCCCAGGAAATTTTCCCGTTGGCATCGCTGACCGTATAGGAAAAAAGATATACCCCGGCCTTCGTTGGTTTGCCAGACAGCGTAATACCATCGACTTTCAGCCAGTCAGGCCCATAATAGCCATCAATTTTATAGGGTGGTTTCCCTCCTGAAACCTTGAGAGTCAGTTCAAACTCTTTATTTATCTCAAGTTCTAATTTATCATGCCCCAGGCTCACATCCAAATAGTCTTCCTTGGTCTCCGTTTTCTCTTTACCATCGCCATTTACCTGTTTAAATAAGGTTACTGCATCGCTGTCCGCTGTACTTTCCTCTATAATCTCTTCTTCAGAGGAACTCTTTTGCTCATTTTTTGCATCTGCTTTTCTTGTCTCGGAATCTGTACCTTCACTGCCTGCTTTTTTATCGCTACCTTTAGTCTCTGAACTCTCTGATTGATTGGTATCCTGCTTCTCTTTATCCGTATCTTTTGTATCCTCTTTTTTGTCCTGCGTCTGTCCCTCTTCGGGCTGCTCTTTTTTATCCTCACCCGACGGTTCAGCCGCTGTATCTGAATTCACTTTCTCCTTACCGGTTTCCCCCTCTTTGCTTTCCGTACTTGCGGCTGCGGAAGCGTTAACTATCCTTCCACCGGTACCGGGTACCAACCCGGAAATACACAGTGCCAATGCACATCCCAATGCCAATAATTGTTTTCTCCTCATATCCCCTTCTCCTTTAGTAATTCATCCTATTTCTCCGGAAATAGCTCCCTGAGATAGGCATATTGTAACACCATATATTGGCATTTTGTTAATAATTAAGCAGAATTTTGTCTTATTTAAAGGGATTGCAACAAGGTTTATAAGTCATTAGCAAATCTTTTTATTTTTGTAATTATATAGTTTGAGTTTTAAAATAAGTTTGACACATTTATGAATAAGTTCCCACAGGTTTATAGCTCCCCCAGCAATTAGGAATAAGAGTCCCCTACACTGTTGCAGTATAAAAGACTCTTTATATGATTAATTTTGGAATAGACATGTCAATAATAGCACCGCCGTCTGCCGCTGATTACCCCAATCTTTCATGTCCCCGGTACATAGGCATTGTACCAGGAGTGCGGCAGGGCGGTTGGGGGCAGAAAAACTAAAAGACCGCTTTCACCCAGCTTATATTGCGAAACTCAAAAACTTAAATGGAGGTATACGTTAAGCTCTGCCAAAGAAACGAAAACGGTCAGTGGGGTCAATCCTTCTGAAGCATGCTGCCGTTGTCGCGGGCCCTGATGTGCCAGGCTCCAAGTTCCTCCAGCAGGACAGGCGTATGTGCCTTGTCCGGACCGCAGGATTCCAGTGCGCGATCATAATATTCCTGCAGCATTGGGCGGTAGTCTGGATGTGCGATGCGCACCATCTCCGCCACTCTCTGCTTGGGTGATTTATTGCGGAGGTCCGCCACACCGTATTCTGTGACAATAATACATGGCTCATGTTCTGTGATATCTATATGTGAGCAGGAAGGCACGATGCAGGACAGCGCACCTTTTTTGGCAGTAGACAGTGTGAAATAACAGGGCAGCCCGGCATTCTGCGCGAAGTCAAGTGCGCCGCCGATACCGCTGATGACACTGGTGCCATTTACATGGCTGGAGTTGATGTTTCCGTAAATATCCGCTTCTACGATATTATTCATAGTGATAAGACCAAGTCTGCGGATGACTTCGGGATTATTGGAAATCTCAACCGGGCGTACCATCAGCTTCCCTTCATACTCCTCAGGATGTTTCAGAATATGGTCGGTTGTATCACCGGCACAGCCAAACCCTGCAGTGGAAATAAAGTCAATGCTGCCTTCGCGCACCATATCCATGGCGTCCTCCAAAACTGCCTCCGTATACATTTCCATACCTTTAAAATGCTTGCCCATTTCACGCAGAACCGTACCAGCAACCATCCCTCCTCCGGTCTGAATGGGGGGAAGCTTCTCGGACATCCTGCCCTCCGCAATCTCTATCTGAAGGAAATTAACGAAGTTTTTCGCAATCTGTTTAACCTCCGGAGGGGCTGCATCAGCAGTCAGAGGATACCACATAGGACTGAGGAACAGGGGTTCATCTGTAATTACAACCCCTAAAACCTTATCCGGGTCACAGGTATAGAAATGGGAACCAATTACATCTGTGGCCCTGGTGATAGGAATCGGCTTGCGCCCCGGACGAGCGTCGGGTTCATAGACATCGTGCAGCCGGTACATACCCTCGGAAGACTGAAGATTAATCTCCAAAATTACCTTTTTGGCACAGTTGAGCACTGTCTGCGTATATCCCGCACATACGGATGGTTTCAGCTTTCCGTCCTCTGTAATTCCCGCAACGGAAACCAGAGCAACGTCAATATCTCCCAGATAACCGCTTCTGATATATTCAGGAATGAGGCTGAGACGATAGTCCATAAAGTTAAGACCGCCCTCGGCAGTGTTGGCACTTTTCCGTACACTGGAATGTGCCTGTGTATAAGGCATAAAGCTCTTGATCATACCCGCATTCGTCCAATCCTCGTCTATTACCGGGGTACAGGAAGCGGCAGAGATCAATTTGACTTCAATTTTCTCACCGGTATTCCGGCGTCCCAGCAGGGCACGCGCCGTGCTGACAGGACTGTCATAGCATATAAAATGCGGAACAGATACGGTCATACCGTCTTTAATGTAGCTTGCCGCCTGCTCCGCAGTAATTACTTTCTCGCGGAATACAGGGCTTTGGATTCGACTGAGATTCATAAATGTCCTCCTTGCGTATGGTTAAGTTAACATATTATGCTAAGTTTTTCTGTATAGCGGCATTTCCGGCCTCGAATGCCTTTTTGTTAAGTTCCAGAAGCTCCGGCTTATTGGAAAGCTGCCGCAGCATAAATTCCTTGAACACTTCTTTATCCGGGAAGATATCCGTCAGCAGTTCTACAATAGCACCCAGTGCCACGGAACTAATCACCTTCGTATTCCCAAGCTTTGCACACACACCGTGCAAGGGGGTATTCACCATCTTTACCCCTTCATCCGGCTCTTCTGTTTCAGGTATAAGCGTGCTGTTGACAACCATGACTCCTCCGGTCTTTACGTCATGGCGGAACTGCTGATATGCCCTGGGTTCCATTACCAGAAGGATATCCTGTTTCTTCTTCCGGGGGTTGCCGATAGGTTCATCACTCACGGTGATAAAGCAGGAGGTAAGACCTCCCCGTTTTGCAGCTCCATATTTGGGCGAATAGGTTACGTAAAACCCCTTCTCGTTTGCAACTTCGGCAATGGTTTTTCCAAGTACCTGGAGCCCCTGTCCGCCGACTCCCGCAAAATACATGCATTTTTCCATGTGTGCACCTCCTTACAGTCGTTTTCCATCCCGCTTGAATTCACCCAGCGGGAAGTCTGTTTTGATAACCTTATCAATAAATTCCGGGGATTTCTCCGCCTTTATACCCATGGTGGTAACACAGGCGCTTACCACCTCAATAAAGGAATACTTGCCTTCCAGCTGCCGCTCGAACGCGTGCTTGATGGCCTTTTTGCACTGGATAATGTGCTTTGGATTATTCACCGCACAGCGGGCTACATAATCCGGCTCATCCAGGGTTGCCAGCATCTCCGGAAGTTTCAGGGGCACCTCGCGGTTACCCTTTTTGGAGGTAATCGTCCATGTCCCAACAGGCGTAGTAGGCGCTGCCTGCCCGCCGGTCATGCCGAACACACTGTTATTGACAAAGATTACAGTCACAGCCTCCCCCCGGCGGGCTGTATGTACCGTCTCGGCCGTACCGATTGCCCCTGCATCCCCGTCGCCCTGGTAGCAGATGATAAGACTCTCGGGATTTAGCCTCTTAATGGCAGAGCCCGCAGAGGGTACACGGCCATGGAGAGTAAATATAGTGTCAAAGTTGGCGGAAGGCACCGTCATACCGCCGCATCCAATAGGAGCTGCCAAAACAGCCCGTTCCCTAAGGTTCATTTCATCAAGAACCTCTGCTACCAGCTTTATTAAAATAGCATGGTGGCAGCCCGGGCAGAACATCATTGGGTAGGGTGTAAGAGATTCCGGTCTTTTATATACACATTCCATTATTACTGCACCTCCTTAATCAGCGTTTCCATAGCCTCAGCTGCTTCATTTTCATCCACCGTATTTCCGCCGCAGCGGTTATAAAATCTGCAGGGAATGTTTTGATCCAGGTGAAGGCGCACATCATAGTGAAGCATAGGAGGCATAGCCATTTCCACAGTCAGGACCCCCTTGATTCCCCTGTCTTTGAATCCGGCAATCTGTTTTTCCGGGAAGGGGCAGATGGTAATGGGACGGAACATCCCCACAGGATATCCCTTTGCACGGAGCATCTTAATGGTATCCCGGCAGATTCTTGCGGAGCTTCCGTAGGAAACAATCACATACTCGGCATCTTCCATCATGTATTCCTCATACATAACTTCCTCATCAAGCCATTTCAGCTGATCCAGATAGAGATCGTTGCGGTGTCGTTCCAAGGCATCCTCTAACGTCTCATTCATAGATAACGGACGCGGCATGGATCTGCTGTCCTCTTTGGCACGTCCCTTACAGCCTGTGGGCGGAATCAGTTTGGTGGATATCTTGCTTGACTTATAGGGAGGGAACTCTACGGGTTCTTCCATCTGTCCCAGCATACCGTCCATCATCAGAAGCACCGGGCACTCAAGCTCCTGGCCTTTATCAAGTGCGGTATACGCCAGGTCCACCGCCTCCTGCAGTGTGGAGGGCGCTATGGCGTATCCCCGCTGACCATTGTGCCCCAGCCCTTTGGTTGCGTAATTGTAATCTGCCTGTTCCGGCGTAATATTATTGGCTGCGCGCTGCACCACTACGAACAAAGCGGTGGTACGGCCAAGGATCATGTTGCTGAGATTTTCCGTCATCAGGGCCAGTCCCGGTCCTGATGTGGTTGTAAAGGCACGTCTGCCGATTAAGCCTGCGGCTGACAGCATGGTGGATGCGGCCAGCTCACTTTCCACCTGGATAAATTCAGCGTCTATATCACACATGTGATCTGAAGCATACTCTAACATCTCACTGGAAGGCGTGATTGGATAACCGGCGAATAAATCAACACCGCCTCTGATTACAGCTTCGGCAACGGCTTCGTTGCCCTTCATAAATGCTTTTGTCATATTTTCCCTCCTTACTTATAAACCTCGATTGCCCCGTCCGGACAAATCATCCCGCAGAAAGCACATCCAATACATTTGTCCGGCTCCGCCTGCACACAGTACATGTCGCCGTTTGCATTGAGCTCCTTACTCATCTCCAGGATTTTGCGCGGGCAGGTGACAACACAAAGCTTGCAGCCTTTACATCTATTCTCATCTACTTTAATCATTGCCATAGAAGAAATCCCCTTCCTATCTTTAAACTAGCCCAAGGGCCTTTTTGTTGACACAGTTATACGGCACCTCACCATTGCAGACATTTACTGCCGTCAAAAGAGTTTTTCTGCGCAGATCCTCGCCTGATTCAATGGAAAAATATGCACAGTGGGTAGACAGCGTCGCATTATCGTCTTTTAAAATGGGATGATCTGCGGCAACAGGCTCGTTCTCCCAAACATCAATGCCGGCTGCCCCAATTTTACCGGACTGCAGACCCTCTGTAACACTCTCCAAATCGAACAGCGCTCCCCGTGCGGTATTCACAATGATCACACCATCTTTCATCTTGGCAATGCTGTCCCTGTTGATAAGATGATAGGTTTCATCATTTAACAGCATACATACAGAGAGGATATCTGATTTCTCATAAACCTCGTCGGGAGCCCCGGCCCGTTCCACGTTCATAGAAGCAAATACTGTATCCGGCACGTAAGGATCGTATGCGATAATTTTTACGCCGAAGCCTGTCATCATCCCCGCAACTTTCTGGCCGATCCGTCCAAAGCCCATAAAACCCATGGTCAGGGTGGACAGACGGTGACGGGGTCTCCCTAATACCATGCCCCTGTTATCCCATTTGCCGGCGCGGACATAGCGGTCATACTGGCAGAGATTTCTCAGACCTGCAAGTATCAGAGTTACCGTATGGAGGGCAACCTCCTCGGTGCAGTAGTCAGGAATGTTGCACACCAAGATACCTCTCTGATTTGCTGCGGCCACATCAATGGTATCGAAGCCGATGGATGTAACCACAATCCCTTTCACGGATGGGGCAAGTGCGTTAACCAATTTTCCATCCAATGGAAAAAACGTGATAATGGCCTCATGGTCTTTGCTGTCCTCAGCAAGAGCCTCAGGGCCGTTGGGCTCTACAAGATCATATCCAACGCCCTTTTCATCTAGGATAGCCAGCAAATCGCCAAAGAAAACCTTTGCAATCTCAGCTCCATACATTAAAACTTTCATAATGTTTACCTCCTTAAAATTTTTTTTAGTTATTTTGTTTCATTTTGAACTTTTTTTGATTGCTAATATAAGCAAAAATTGCTATAGTATAGGATATATAGATAAAAAGTCATGGCAGTGTAGGGTATTTATTTCAAAAATTCCTATAAACAGAGGGGGGATATTTAAATCATGACAAGATCGGAACTTATAAAATCCATAAGCAAGGAAAATCCTTTTATATCTAATCAAGATTTAATCTGTAAAGTACTTATCTCTGAAATACTTACTATGAAATTAAAATGCGGCGATCATCTCAGTCAGAATAAGCTCAGTACGGATTTCAATTTAAGCCGCGGCCCGGTAAAACTGGCGTTGGAAAAGATGGAAAGTCACGGTTATCTGGCCCATGATGAGACTGGTGCCTTTTATGTTACGAAACCCGGCATCCGTTTTGCTGCCAATATTCATTCCTTTAAACGGCAGTTAGATTTGCTTGCCGCCAATCAGGCGCTCTATGATATCTCAAAGGACAGAATCGAACTTCTACATGAATGCTATGTAAGTATGACAAAATCATTTAATGAGAAAAACTTTATAAGATTCTGCCATTGCGACCTGAAATTCCATCAGACAATCGTCGATGCTTCTCAAAACACTTTTTTAAAAGATACCTATACCCGCTACCAAAACCTGTTTCTTTTTATGAGCATCTGCTGCGAAGAGGATGACAGGCTTTTCGGACGTTTGCTGCACCAGCATCAAAAGATATATATAGCCCTTAAGAACCGTCAAAGTGAAGCGCTGCAGGATGCTGTCAATGCCCATTATTCCAGCCTGATTTTATTCTAAATACCTTCTCCGGACGGGAAGCAAGCATTACTCCTCTGCGGCTTTGAGCCGCATAGATTTCGGGAATCAGGAAGCTAAGTTTGCCTTGGGTTTAACCGCCAACTGACTGTACATGAATTTTGGAGTGAGTAAGTACTCATATGCTGTTTTATCAGCATCTGCATCGCCCCCTTCCATTGTTTACTTTCTTATATTCTCCAATTATAATTGCCTTTTTATGAATTCGCTCAAAATTTACCAAACGCCCATTTTCAGTCAGATTCGTTGAGCAGAAAAAGCTTTTCTGTTAATACAAATCGCAAATCATGGATTATTTTTTTGTTTATTTTTTGTCAAAGGGATATACACTTCGGCTTCCGTTTATCTTTGGTTTGTGCTTTGGAAAAAAGCAAAAAAAGAGCCTTCTATACTGTAATCGTATAGAAAGCTCTTCTGCTTCCAGCTCGCCGCGGACATCTGGGTCTTGGCTGTATTCTTTTCAGAACGTCCTTTTATGGGCGCGCCTATCCTTTTACCGCTCCTGCAGTCATCCCGCCTATAATATACTTCTGCAAAATCACATAGAATATCAGTTCCGGAAGCATAATCATCAGACTGGCCGCAATGATTCCGCTGTAATCCATGGAATACTGTCCCTTGAACATGGACGCCATCAACGATACGGTATTCAGGCTGCTGTCCTGTATAAAGGTCGAGGCAAAGGGGAATTCATTGTAAATATATACTGCATTGAATATCACAATGGTTACAAAGGTAGGCTTCATCACGGGAATCACTACCCTTGTGCATAATTTAAAAAGATTACATCCGTCAATAATTGCTGCTTCCTCCAGTTCTCCCGGAAGGTCTCTTAAGAATCCGGTGAACAGCAATGTATTAAAAGAAATATTAACCGCAACATAAGGCAGAATCAAGCCCAGTCTGGTTCCTAAAATTCCTATTAAGGAATCTATTCTATAAATTGGGAACAGCAATACATAGATTGGGATTGCAATACCGATCAGCAGAAACAAATACAGGTTTTCCGAATTTTTTCTCTTCTTAAATGACATTCTTGCAATTGCAAAGGAACTCATAAAAGTAAAAACAATACTGAGGCATGTGGACACCACTACCAGTAATAGGGTATTAAAATACATACTGCCAAAGTCAATCGTGTCCAGCGCTCTCTGATAATTGTCAAAATTCAGGACCTGAGGCAGGGAGAGCGGACTGTTTACAATCTCATTATTCGTTTTAAATGAAAGCAATATTGCCCATAAAATCGGCATTAAGAGCAGCAGAATCAATGCCGCAAGTCCAATATATAATATAATTCCTCTCCAGGAAATACTCTTCTCTCTCATGCTTCACTCCTCTGCTTTCTGGTCGTGATCTTGATATAAGAGAACGAACCTATAATAGAAAGTACCAGAATTGCAACCGCAATTGCCATGCCATAGCCGTACCTTCTGGAACTAAATACGGTAAAATACATATAAGAGGTCAGAAGTTCTGACTGATGAGCGGGACCCCCGCCTGTCATCTGATAGACCAGTTCATAGATCTTAAATACACCGGTGACAATCAAAACAATGTTTATAATAAAGGTTTCTTTCAACATAGGAATGGTCACATAAAACAATCTCTGGACCGCGTTTGCCCCGTCAATAGAGCAGGCCTCATATATGTCCCCTGGAATCGTCTTGATTCCGGAGAGAAAGATCGTTGCATGAAAGCCCAGAACCTGCCAGGTGAATACAATTGCCAGCGCCAGGGGAGACCACTTTGTACCTCCAATCCACTCAATCGCTAATGCATCCAAACCCAAATTACGCAATACACTATTTACCAGTCCATAGTTGGGATTCAATAGATATCCCCAGATAATTCCGATAATAATCGGTGCAATTACATACGGTGCAAATACCACCATCTTAAAAAATGCATTTCCACGAAAGCTGACATTCATCAGCAGCGCCGTAAGAAATGATCCTGCCAACAGAAATACTACGCTGCAAATCAATACAACTACTGTATTTCTCAATGCTATCAAAAACAGGGTATCGTGGAACATCCGGGTATAATTCTGTATCCCTACAAATCCAGCTTTTCCAAGTCCGCTGTAATCTGTAAAGCTATAATAAATTGCCACAAATACAGGCACTATTATAAAAACAGCATAAATAATAAGGGTCGGAAGCACCATAACTGTTTTTGCTCTTCTTGTACTCAACCAATGCATAGGCATCCTCCATTCTACATAGCCAAAAAGGGCGGTATATTCTGATACCGCCCCCAGCCTTCCTTTTATCTTTCCGCACTCTGCAGACCTTCTACGTAATCAGCGGCCTCCTCCGGCGTATATACACTATTCATAACGCCAAAGGTTGCATCGAAGAAACCATATGCAACTGTGGAGGACAATGAGTTAAACGGCTCTGTTACTGCTTTCCAGTCATCATTCAGCGCTTCAATCATAGTACCAAGTACGGGATGCTCATTATTATCAATCGTCCCATTATAAGTTGCGCATGGCAATGCAGAGGTATCTTCTGCAATGATTTTTGTTCCCTCTGGGCCGTAATAGAACTGCCAGAACTGCATGACTGCATCTAATACCTCAGGATCCTTTGCAGCCTTTGCTGATATTACATATACTCCGCCGGAAGCCTTGATACCAATCTCCTGATTGTACTCACTGTCAGAAAAGGTAGGTCCCCAAAAGAAGCCAATTTTAGATGCCATATCACTGCTCTCAAATTCTCCGATATCCCACGCGCCTGAGTTGAACATTGCTGCATTACCGCCAAGAAACTGCTCTTTTGCTTCAAAATATCCCATATTGGAAATATCTTTTGTAAAGGTATCGTTTTCTCTCATTTCCTCTACTTTTTCAAAATAGTGGATAAAATCCTCATTATTCCAGGAAATACTTCCATCCAGAAGTCCGTCCAGCTTTTCAAAGAAACCATATCTTGCCAGCATAGTTTCAAACGCCCAGATACTGTAATTATCCTGTGCGCCGACTGTCAGCGGTGTAATGCCTGCAGCGTTCAGCTTGTCTACCGAATCTGTAAACTCCTCATAAGTAACCGGAGCCTTATCAATTCCAGCCTGTGCAAAAAGGTCCTTATTGTAGAAGAAACCAACCATCATTACTTCACTGGGCATACCATAATCCCTGCCATCCACGGTACAGGAATTGACCAGCCCCGGCAGCAGGCTGTCATTGATTCCATAGTCATTCAGCGCATCTGTGAGATCATACAGATATCCGTTCTGAGCAAACTCCTTTGCAGGCGCCTGTTCCAGCCAGAAAATATCAGGCAGTTTATCTTCTCCTGCAAGAAGAGTCATCTGTGTATTATGCTCAGAAACCTCTTTTCCCGTAATATTAACCTTGATTCCAGGGTGACTTTTTTCAAATGCGTCAATGATTTTCATCATATGGGGTTCCTGTGTCTCAATATCTGCCACATGCTCTGCAAAGGTTATGGTGATCCCGTCATCTGATTTACTTTCATTCTGCTCCGTTCCGCTCCCAGCGTTTCCGCAGCCAATCATGGATGTCCCCATAACCGCGGCGCAAACTGCTCCAACAAGTTTTTTCCAATTTCTTTTCTTCATGTAAATACCCTCCTTACGCTTCTACGTTAATATCATCTAACGTCCCATAAAGAACGTCAATGCTTTTTACCAACTTCCCATCTTCCATTTTCTGGCTGTAGACGCCCCATGCTTTCCCACAAATAAAGAAGCTTGATAATTCCCCCTCTGTAAAAGGGCGGATAGAAAGTGTTTTGCGGTACATATCACTCTTCAATCCAAGCAGTGCATTTAATATGCCCCAGCTCGCCATTGCCCGGCAGTAATGATGTCCGGATTCAATTTCACTGAATGGGTTTCTCTTATATCCGTCATAACGGTCACGAATAGATTTGACGATGGTAAGGCCTTCCTCCACACATCCGGAATAGATAAGATTTACTGCCACTTCATATTCCACACCAGTCCATACTTCCCCTGCATAGGATAATGGGAACTTCGGTCTTCCTCCCTTCGGCCAGGTTGCAACTACCATACCGTGTTCCTCATTAATGGCATAGGCCCTGTGTACACTGTCCGTATGGTAGAAATCCGTCTTGTAATTATAACGGAATACGGATTCCATAGCAGATTTCACATGCTCTTTGGGAAGAATTTCTCCGAGCCCTGCCATATATGCCAGATACTGTCCCAGAAGCTGATCCGAAAGACAGCCTTTGCCGAACTGGTATTTGTACTTATCTATATCTTCCTGTACCTGGACGTAATATTCCCCATCAAACATCAGTTCATCCGCACTCTTGGCACCTGTTTCATATGCTTTGCCGTATTTTTTCTGATGTTTTTCATCACCTAGTATTTCCGCCATCTCTTCACAGCATTTTAATGCAGCCAGAAAAATACTGTCCGTCATGGGATTGGGACCATAGAACTCAATATCATAAGTAGTATTCTGTTGTCCGTCCAGTACATAATCTCCATCTAAATCCCATTGGCGAAGGGCATATTCCATTGCCGCAACTGCTTTGGGCCAGATATTTTTTAAGAATTCCACATCTCCAAGATTCTTAAAGTCCCGATAAATCCTGACAATGCTGCCTAGTTCACCATCGCAGGCTGGAACCATGGCATACCGCTCCTGGTCAAATACGGAGAACATTCTGGTGGACATACACCCATTCTCGTCTGTCTCCCGCAGGAACTCTACATTCCGCATGGTTTCCTCCAAATCAGGAAACAGAAATGCAGCGGTCTGCGCATAATTCCAAACATGGGGAACGCTGCCATAACCACAGCCAATATAGTCCCGTATTCCCTCAAATCCTCCAAAAGTTCCATCCTCTAACCGGAAGCAGAGATTGCTTCTTAGATTCGTAATATTTGCTGTCAATGCATCAATTACATAATAGGGAAGTGTGGTGCGGCGGAACATTGCCTCAGAGAAGTTCCGGCTTTCCTTTTCCAGCCGTTCCTTATTTCGGTAAACATATTGTCCCACATCCCATGCATCCTTAAACTTGATTGCATAATAGTTCCTTACCGTTCCATATTCTCCCCGCTGAAACTTCTCATAATCCTCATCAAACTCAATCCAGGCCTTCACCCGATTGGGAAAAAACCAGGTAATGACAAATTCAAATACTTTTTCTTCGCCGGGTGCCAACTCCTGCCAGGATCCGATAGATCCTATCTTTTCTCTTCTCTTTAAAAAGCTGAAATTATGAAACTGCGCAAACTCACATCCCACGCTGTCTGATTGTGTTTCCTTTTCCAGAAGTCCGTCTTCCGTAAAATCATCCCAAAAATCCTGGATTCCATCTACCCACTCTCCATCAAACCACTGGGTCTTATATGTAATATTGTCTCCGCTGGTCAGAATAGCCATATTGCCATACCGCAAATGATCTTCTTTCAAATGCTCCGGTTCATAATAGAGCCCACTGACATCTTCAAACGACCTATACTCATTTTTTACGCTGTCTGCCAGCTTCAGGTTCTCAATTACATCATAGCCCTCAAATGCTGATGCATTTGGCAATGTCCCCACCAGGCTCACCTTTGTACTGCAATCTGCAGTATTCTTTACCTTATACCTTATAATTCCACATGGTATACTTGAATCGTCTGTATTCAATGGAATAAACGGCGTATACGCTTCCATTGAAACCTGGACTGGAAGTTCAGAATCTTTAAAATTCACTCTTGCAAATGGATATTCACATACCATTTCTGAGTCTTCCATTCTTGGCAGATTCACTAACTCTGCCTGCAGATATCCGTGTGAACTGGTATAAGGAGGAACCAGTCTGGATTCCAATATTTTAGTAATTGGTTGATCCATCTTTTCATTCTCCGTGCGAATTGCAAAAAATGAAAGAGGAAATTTCGTATTCTTAGATGGCCAGTTAAAAATCTCCCAATCCAGGAATTTCCCCCTGGAATTCACAGAAAAATTGCCTGTTCCGATTCCCCCAAGCAGAAATCTCACCTCTGCAGCCTCCCTTTTATACACCCTGGGAGTTCTGTCATACAATTCTTCCCTTGTAAAAACTTTGCACATAGTACCCTCCGCCTCCATCTTATTCGGTTGTTCGAATAACTTGATTTATATTTTAACTCCCTGCGCTTGCAGAGAGTTTTTTGAAATACTTATTGTTTATTCGAACAACTTATGCTATGATATTAGCATACAGAAAAAGCTTTGTCAACGCTTTTTCAAAAAGTAGGGAGAATGTAAGTATGAATAGCAGAACACCAAAATATATCACCATTAAAAACAATCTGATTCATAAAATAGAAAGCGGCTGTTACCAGCCGGGAGACGCCATTCCTTCCGATAACGAATTAATGCGTACTCTAAATATCAGCAAAAGCACGATTACACAGGCATTAAAGACTTTGGAAGCAGAAGGCTATATCGTCCGGCAGCAGGGAAAGGGAAGCTTTGTCACTGACCGTACCCAGCTGCAGACTGTATTAAGTATTTATCTGTGTCCCATGGAAGAAAGTGAGAAGCAGTTCTGGACTCCCCTGATCGAGGCATTTAACGAAAGTAACCAGGGGTTTACGGTAAAAGGGACTTTTCTGTCTAACCAGAAAGCGCCCCTTAGAGATACCCTGTTCCAGAGCTTCACCAGTGGAAATGCTCCGGATATCCTCTCTCTGGACAGTCCGGATGTAGCATACTGGGCATATATGAACTCTCTTCTTCCCTTTGACGACTACATGGATGATGCCTTTTTAAGCTCATTCCTGGATCCTATCCTTCTTCAGGGCAGATTCCGGGGAAAGCTATATCACCTTGGTTATACAGAATCTACTCTATGTATTCTTTATAACAAGGAACTGTTTCACTGTCTTGGAATCCGCATTCCCTCCGGTATAGACGATGCCTGGAGCTGGGACGAATTTCTTTCCGTATGTAAACTTATTAAAGAAAAGACCTCTTTCCCCTATCCGCTTCTTATGGATTCCGGACGGGGGCTCTCCCCAAAGTCCGGGGAATGGAACAGCTACTCCGGTCTTCCTTTTATTCTGCAGAATAACGGCAGACTTTTTAATGATGACCTGACAAAAACTTCCGGTTATATCAATTCTCCGGAGTCTATTGCTGCAATGGATTGGCTGGGAAACCTGTTTCATAAATATAACTATACACATATTGAGGACGTCAGCGACAATTTTCCGAATAATTTTGCCATGAGCCTGTCTCTGCCTAATGCGTATTTTCAGTCATTAAAAGAAAATGACAATATAGGCCTCATTCCTCTTCCCCATGGAAAAAAAGCCGCCATCCCTCACGGAAGCTGGGGACTGTGTATGTCCCGTCAGACCCGGCACCCGGAACAGTGCTGCCAATTTATCCGGTATGTGTTCAGTTTGCAGAATCAGTTGAAGATCAGCAGGCTCACCGGTATTCCGGTATTAAAAGAAATTCATGAGGTAATGGATAGTTTTCAGACTGTTTCCAGCAATAACAATATACTGTTCTCACAACTGCGCCATTCCTCCTTTACAAGGCCGCAGACTCCTGCGTATCCGTTCTTCAGCAAACAGTTTGCATATGCTTACTATCACATTGCAACTGGTGCAGATGTCCAGAAAGAGCTGACGCATTTATCCGAGCAGGTAGATGACCATCTGTTCCGTCATAATTATTATCTTAACGATAACATCAGCTGACATTATTTAGGAAGAGTTTCCGCAAGAAACTCTTCCTAAATGCCAGGTAACGGATTCACTCTGTTTCTGCATCAGCTGCCCCGGCTACTGTGCCTTCGGATACTCCGTACAAAGCAGACGGTAAGGTTTTTCGTCTTCCTCTATTTCCGGGAAACGTCCGATCGGCTCATAGAAACAGTTGTCATTCTCATCATCATTGCACATGGATACCTCCCCCAATAACACAAGGCCGCCGGTCTCGGGAACAATAAAATCATGATACATATAAGGAGTAATGGTAATGCTCTGGCCCGGTTTTAAACAAACCTTGGTCCCTGCAGGAACCACCTCCGTCTTACCGTCCGTATGTACAGTCACATCTGTGTCCAGCATTGATTTATCCTCTGCTCCATTGTATACAGTGATATAGATATCGTTCCCGCCCCGGTTTATAATATCCTCCATCTTGTTCCAGTGATAGTGCATGGGTGCGGTCTGCCCCTCATACAGCATCAGAAGCTTCTCCGCATATGGCTTTGGATATTTCTCCGGCATCTTTTGATTCCCGTTACGGATCGTAAGAAGCGAAAAGCCTACTTTATCAAAGTTTCCAAGACCATAATCTGTAATATCCCATCCCAGGCAGTTGTCACGGACTTCATCGTATTCGTGGCCCATGTTCTGCCATTCTTCCGCAGTCAGTTTTGCAAACGGCGGTATCTCAAATCTGTGTTCCGCAATTAATGCCTCCATATCCTTAATTACTTCATTGATTCTTGAACGTTTCATACTATAACCCATCCTTTCTTAATATCCAAATAGCAGGGCACCTGTCCCTGCTATCTGTTTCCTCGCCTATAGCAAATTTATAGCTTATACTCTGATAAGATCATCTCAGGCCTGTCTGCCTGCTTTGTCTTAATCCATTCCTCATTGGTAACAAAGTTCAAAAGTGCATCAATAGTCGCCATCAGGTTTGTCTGTGCATAATCCTTGTAATAGTTAAAGGGCTTATCCTCCCCGCTGGACAGCAGCACATAATCCGCGAGTTCAGAGACCGGTGATTCTGCATAGTCAGTAATGGCAATCATCTTTATTCCCTTCTCCTTTGCCAATTCCATTCCCAAAATGACCGGTTTTGACGTACCGGATTTTGATATGGCTATCACAATATCATCCTGGTCCGCAAGATTCACATGGTTCATAAAAAATTCCGCAGAGGAGCCATAGGTGCTCCTGATCCCAAGCCTTCCCAGCCGAAATCCCATATATTGTGACATCGAACACGTATTGCCGATAGCGATTATATGCGCTACATTACATTTTTTCAGGAGATTCACGCAATTCCACATAATTTCTGCGTCCATTCTTCTGCCGATTGCAATCATATTCTCCGCATAGTCATGAAACAGCTTTTCTATCGCCCCGATACTCTTTGGAATCACTATGTCCTCGTACTGTTTCTTTCCTAAGTCTCTTGCAAGAGTAATCCGAAACTGATAATATCCTGTGTATCCAATATGATGGCACATGCGCACAACTGTAGCATCGCTTACTCCGCTTTGCTTTGCGATCTCCGAGACATTGGAGTCTACTGTCTTCTGCGGATTCTGCAAAACAAAGTCAGCTACCTTTTTTTCTGCTGCAAATATCTCGCCGTACTTTTGTTTTATCACATCAAGTACTTCCATCTGTAATATACTATCATTCTTCAAGGTTCTCTGCTCCATACGTTATTTTTGTAAATACTTCGCGAATAATTATTGATTTAATAATATCACATATGCTATCCTCTGTCACCCTCATTCCCGCGGGCACCTGTATCTTTGCATCTTTTGCCCCTTTCCTCTAAAAATGGCAGAGGGTTTTCAGACGCTCCTCTAAGTAAGGCTGTAATTTTCCCTGCACGTACTCCGGAAGATTAATAATTTTCACCGGATCCGGGTTCTCTGCATTCTCAAGAGAAAACGCAGCTACGGCATCATAATATTTGCCCAAAAATTCTGTTCCCAGATTAAATTTATTGATTCCCTTTGAAAAAGCAATCAGCAGCTGGTCATCCGGTATGCCGCTTCCTCCATGCAGAACCAGGGATACATCAGTAGCCGCATGAATCTCCTCCAGACGCGGTATATCCAGATGAGGAGTGTCCTTATATTCACCGTGTGCATTTCCGATAGAAACTGCCAGAGAATTCACGCCCGTCTCTCTGCAGAATTTTTCTGCCGCATCCGCTTTTGTATACAGATCCTCATTCGCATTGTCAGAGGCTGCCGCCGCTCCCACGTGACCAATCTCGCCCTCTACACACACACCCAGCTCGTGTGCCTTAAGAACCACTTTTTTGGTCAGTGCAATATTGGTATCCAGGTCGTTCATGGACCCGTCAATCATAACAGATTCAAACCCTGCCCCTATGGTATTCATAATTGCATCATACGTAAAATCGTGATCCGCATGCAGCCCAATGGGCACTTTCACCTCGCCTGCCAATTCCTTTACCATGGCCGCATAATTTGCAAATCCTGTTGTATGCTGAACGGTAACATGCTCCGGGTACAGCATAACTATGGCCGGTGTGTTAGCTGCCTCAGCAGCATATACAACCGATCTTGCCATCGTATAATCCATGCAGATGAATGAGATTACCGCAGTATTGCTCTCCTTCGCCATCTT
>OLQH01000772.1_pt1 | contig 31463 bp, 26 predicted proteins | sample 1672671 | NCBI WGS metagenome assembly OLQH01 (sample SAMEA3136712, study PRJEB25190) | human gut metagenome
TCCGAATACTGCAGGTTCAATTACTTTTAATCCTTTGATTCCATTACAGTCGTTTGTTACTTTGATTTTTCCCATTTTTCTCTTCCTCGCTTTTCTACAATAATACCCAATTCTATTTTATAATCCGTTAGCAACGTCCATCAGATACTGACCATATGCAGTCTTTAAAAGCGGCTGCGCCAGATGAATCAGCTGCTCCCGGTTAATAAACCCGCGTTTATATGCAATTTCCTCTATACAGGAGATGTAGAGCCCCTGACGTTTCTGAAACGCCGAAACAAAATCCGCGGCATCCAAAAGAGAGTCATGATTCCCTGTATCCAGCCATGCAAATCCCCTTCCCAGAGTCTCTACCTGCAGGGTACCTCTCCTCAGATATTCATTGTTAACACTGGTAATTTCGATCTCGCCCCTGGCTGAAGGCTTCACATTTTTCGCAATCTCAACTACATCGTTATCATAAAAATAGAGTCCTGGAACTGCATAGTTGGACTTTGGATGCTCCGGCTTTTCCTCAATAGAAAGAGCCCTGCCGCTTTCATCAAATTCTACAACCCCATATTCCCGGGGGTCTCTGACATAATAGCCGAAGATGGTTGCACCCTTTTCACGCCCCGCAGCCTGCTGAAGCACTTTGGAAAAACTCTGGCCGTAAAAAATGTTATCCCCCAGAACCAGTGCCACATTGTCTGATCCGATAAATTTCTCCCCTACAAGAAAGGCGTCTGCAAGTCCCCTGGGAGACTCCTGAACTGCGTATGACATATGCAGCCCCAGCTGTTCTCCCGTCCCAAACAGCTCTTCGAATACCGGAAGATCTCTTGGTGTGGAGATTATCAGAATCTCCCGGATACCGGCCAGCATTAGCGTGGACAGGGGATAGTAAATCATGGGTTTATCATAAACAGGCATAATCTGCTTAGAGATTGCTTTTGTTAAAGGATACAGCCTGGTACCGGAACCTCCGGCTAATATAATACCTTTCACTTTATAAATACCTCCTGTAATCTTGTTTTTAAACACAACAATTGACCCGTCAGAAGATGCCGTGACGAGCCAACTGCCCTGTTATTTATTGATACATTTCCTCATAATACTTCTGGTAGTCCCCGCTGGTAACACGTTTCATCCAGTCTTCATGTTCAAAGAACCACTGAATCGTCAGACGTATTCCGTCCTCGAACTTAGTCTCAGGATACCAGCCAATCTCTTCCTTTATCTTATCCGGTGCGATGGCATACCTTCTGTCATGGCCCTTCCGGTCTTCCACATAGGTTATCAGTTCTTTACTCACCAGCTTCTTCCTGGGATCTCCCTCCGGCAGCATATCCTGGAGCGTATCCAGAATAATATGAATAATTTCAATGTTCTGCTTTTCGTTGTGTCCCCCGATATTATATGTCTCAAAAAGCCTCCCCTTTTCCTGCACCATGTCTATTCCTTTCGCATGGTCCTCTACATAAAGCCAGTCACGGACATTTTTTCCGTCCCCGTAGACCGGCAGTTTTTTGCCGTGAAGAGCATTATTGATGATAAGAGGAATCAGCTTTTCCGGGAACTGGTAGGGCCCGTAGTTATTGCTGCAGTTTGTGATATTAGCCGGAAATTTATAGGTATCCATATAAGATTTCACCAGCATGTCTGAGGATGCTTTACTTGCAGAGTATGGGCTGTGCGGATCGTAGGGCGTTGTCTCATAGAAAAACTCATCCTCATTCTCCAGTGAACCGTATACCTCGTCAGTGGATACATGCAGAAAACGCTTATCCTCTTTATATGAACCATCGGGAAGTTCCCAGGCGGCCTTGGCAGCATTGAGCATTACCAATGTCCCCAGCACGTTTGTTTTTACAAAGACATCCGGATTTTTAATACTTCTGTCCACATGGCTTTCCGCCGCGAAATGAACCACCCTGTCAACATCATTCTCCTCAAAAATTCTGTTGATCGCCTCACTGTCGCAGATGTCTGCTTTTATAAATGTATAATTATCCCTGTCTTCAACATCCTTTAAGTTCTCCAGGTTGCCGGCATATGTCAGCTTGTCTACATTTATAATTCGGATCGCATCATCATATTTTTTTAACATATAATGGATATAGTTAGAACCGATAAAGCCTGCTCCCCCAGTAACTACATATGTTTTCATTGGTTTAATTTCCTCCGTAAATTCTCGTTTAAAATTGCACACTGCTTATTATTATAGCATTTACCGTGCTATGTTTCAAGATTTTATATTTTATGCAGATAGTACCTTTGATTATCTTTTTCTGGCCATTTTACAAAACATGTATTAAAATATTACTGAAAGGAAGGTACTACAAATGAAGAAAAAGTATATTGGATTCATAATCTGTCTTATACTTATATGTGCTGTTATGTTCGCCAGTTACAGAAGATTTCAATCTTCTCACACAACTTGGACCATCACACAATATGGAGACAATGACGGAAAAAACCAAATGTTTTATACCATCGAGTCTTCTGCAGGAGGACTTGTAGTAGTTGACGGCGGATGGACTGATAATGAAGAAAATGTAAGAGAGGCAATTGCAGAAAAAGGAAATTCCGTTGATGCCTGGATTCTTACCCACCCTCATCCAGATCATATAGGCGCCTTTAACCAAGTCTACGCCAACCCACAGGGAATTACTATTAAAGAAATCTATACGATTGCTCTGGATTACCAAGCGTATGAAAAAAAGGCCCAGGAATGGGATGATATTAACACCTATAAAACCTTCTTGGATTTGACGAAAGGAACTGACAGCCTGAAATATCTTCATACCGGTGACAGCTTTTCTTTGCTTGGTCTAACTGTAAATGTATTCAGCGCATACGATGACCATGTAGATCAGGTAACCAATGATCTGTGCAACGATGGATCACTCATGTTCAAGATCAATGGAAAAGAGGAAAGCATGCTTTTCTGTTCCGATGTGGGCGCTGTTATGAGTGACGAAATTATCGCAGCGTATGGTTCTCAGCTCAAAACAGATTACATACAGATGGGACACCATGGAAACGGAGGATTAAGCGAAGAGTTTTATAAGCTCACCCAGCCGAAAGCAGCTTTCTTTGATGCCCCAGACTGGCTTATGAATAATACCAATGGCGGCACATATAATACACCTGAAAAACGGGATCTTATGGCAAATATGTCAGCTGAAATTTATTATTATGCAACCGCACCCAATACGATATATCTAAAGTAAACAATAAAATCTGATGGAGACATTTAGAAATATCGATAATTTATAATTTTCTGGTACCTGCGTTCTCGATCGCTTTAACAGTCAGATGGCAGGGATTACTCAACAGGCATCCCTGTCATCTTCTGTGTTATTCTCTACCTCCTAATGCAAAATCTCCCAGCCCCTTGCTGAACAATACTTAGGCCAAAAAACTCTCTGGCCACCTTAACTAAATAGAATGCATCCTTCACTCCTCCAGTCTCATACGGAGAGTGCATTGCCAATTGAGCCAAACCAATATCTACAGTGTTCATAGCAGTTTGATTGTTTGCTATATTTCCAAGGGTTGAGCCTCCTGCGATATCGGAGCGGTTAGTAAATACCTGACAGGGGACATCTATCTCTTTGCAGAGTGTCTTGAATACGGCAGTTGCCACCCCATCTGTGGTATATTTTTGGTTTGCATTATACTTGAGTACAATTCCTCCGTTTAAATACGGCCGATTAACAGGATCCGCTTTATCTCCATGATTTGGATGCACTCCGTGAGCATTGTCTGCAGAGAGCATAAAACTTGACGCTAGAGCCATATAGTATTGTTCTTCACTTCTGCCCAGACTCCTATTAATTCGCATCAGTGTGTCCTTTAAAAAGGTAGACGCCGCACCCTGCTTTGTCCCGCTTCCTACTTCCTCATTGTCCAGTACACAGTGTACCGGAACACTCTCCCCATCTTCCGCAGTCAGAAACCCCCGGAAGGACGAAAATGCACATTCCAGATCGTCCAGCCTCCCGCTTGAGATATACTCCTCCCCGGCGCCCCAGAAAGTGCCCTTCACTCTGTTGTACAAAAAGAGATCGTGTCCCAGTATATCCTCTTCGCTAACTTCTGCGGCATCTGCAATTATCTTCATCAGACTCCCATTTGCAGTCTCATCCCCCAGTACAGGAAGCATATCTGTCTGTGGATTATACTTGTATCCGTCGTTTACTTCTCTGTTCATATGAATTGCAAGATTGGGGATCATCACCAGATCCCTTTCTACATTTACTAATCTGGTTGCAATCTCTCCCCCTTCATTCACCAAAATCCGTCCCGCAATGGACAGAGGACGGTCAAACCAGGGAGCACAGAGCATCCCGCCGTATTTTTCTACATTCAGCTTCGTATAGTGTTTTTCCGCCTCCATCTCCGGATTCTCTTTGATTTTAAAAGTAGGGGAATCGCTGTGGCTTGCCATAATCTGGTACCCTATATAGTTTCTGCGGGGAATTCTGAAGGCAATCAGGGAGGATTCATTTCTAGCCACATAATACTTCCCCCCCTCCTTCAGTTCCCAGGACTCACTCTCCAAAAGTTCCTCATACCCTTCTGTATGCAAAACCTCTTTCATATTTTTTACTACGTGAAAACATGTGGGACTCTTCCCTATAAACTCCAGGAGTTCCTCCGCAGTTCTGCGGTACTCACAATTTTTTTCTGTCATTTCTATCCTCTCCTTTTCCATCAAAAATTATAACCGCTCCCTTTTCGCCAGATACGGCATAACAAAGCCCAGACCCACCAAAAGGAAGGGGGTAACAATATTTAATACCAGTTGAAAGGAATCCTCTGAATAGATCCCTCCCACGCAGGCCGCGGCAGTAAATAAAAAGCACCATCCGCCCAGCAGAATTCCCAACGTCTTACTTTTTACAAAGCGGTACTCAGCGGGAAAATCCTCCTGCGACTTTTTCAGGGCAATGTATCCCACAAATACCCAAAGGTACCTAAGGGGCATACAGACAGAGTTAACCTTTATCAGCCAGCGAATCAGTACATCCACGCTGCCAATCCCCAGTGCAGGCACAATAATTAAAACTGCCACAATAATCATAACCAATTTATGTCCATTTGTATATGCCCCATTTGCATTTTGAACAAACATTTTTTTAGGAATAAACTCGTCGTCCGCACTTCCTAAAAGCATTCTTAAGGGGGCATCAATGGATAACACCATAACGGAGAATTGACCGATTAGATTTGTAAGCGCATAAAAAATCACAAAAAAGTTCCCTGCATGGTAATAACCTCCAAGCTTCTGAAATGCATAATACGCGCCGTTGGTCATCAGATCATCCGGGATATGGCGGGAATCAAACATCATTCCCATAGCAATGGTTCCTAGAATTGCACAGACTGCCACCATAACAGCCAAAGCTATCATACCTTTGGAAAAATCTCTGGAGGGATCCTTCATTTTGTTTACATAAGGGGAAATTTTCTCGCATCCCCCAACCGCAAATACTAATATGGACAATCCCGTAAAAAATTTCATATCAAATGCAGGAAGAAATGTGTCCCAATCCCAGTGTATATTCACAAGCGACGCATCTGTAATAAGGGGGGCTGCCATCATAAGCAGTATATACAGCAGAGACATTACAAACATGGCAGTTCCGGCAAGGGTTGCCAGTGTCTTCAAAATTCGTATCCCTTTTGAGGCAATATACATGGCAAATAAAAAAACACCAAGGCAGATGCCCTGGAGGACTAATGTATTCATCTGACTTGCCCGGTTGTCCTGAAACAGTGCCCAGCTTCCTGCAATCAGGGCGGCACTGGGTTTTTGAGAAATATAAGGCATATTAAAATTAATTCCCAAATCAATCCCCATACATTTCGCTACACCAATTGCCATATCAGAATATCCGGAAAAATCACAATAAATCTGTATTGCATACGCGATTGTAGCTACAAGCAGACTTATTCCACTATATGCTTCCGGTGCCAAATATACAGTGTCAACATAGATACCCAAGCGATCTGCTATTACAACTTTTTTAATAAGACCCAACAAAAATAATTGTACACCTACTGAAATGTTTGACATTTCAATCACACATTTATTTTCTAACTGCGGTAAAAAATCTCTTGCCTTTACTATTGGTCCAGAAACTATTTGAGGAAAAAAACCTATATATAAAAGGACTTCCCGAAAACCATATGCTTGAATTCTTTTGTTCTTAAGATCACACAAATAACTAATAGACTGAAATGTATAGAAAGAAATCCCCAATGGAAGAATAATTTTTATAGTATTAGAGGTCAATTGAAACATGCTACAAAAAGTTTCCATAAAAAATCCATAATATTTAAAAATTCCCAAAATAACCACACAAAAAGATACACCTATCGTGCATAACCCTTTAGATTTTAATGGATATTCTTCTATTTTCTTTCCAACCAGCCACATAACCGTAGACATTAAAAACAGTAAAATAAGAAATCTATAATCCCATACTGCATAAAACACGTAACTTGCAGCTAATAGCAACCATTGCTGTTGCTTTCTTTTTGAAATCCACTTTAAACAAACTAATATGATAATGAAAAAAACCAAAAATTGTAACGAAATGTAGTTCACTGGTTCAATCCTTTCAAAACTCCATATATTTCTTCTGCAACAATTAAATGTCCTGCCTCATTAAAATGTCCTGTCCCCATTATAGTATTATTGAATCCATACGGAACAATAAAATCAGATTCATATTTTTCTAAAAACGCATCTGAAACATCTAAAAATAAAATATTATTCTTGATGCATAATTGTTTAAATGTCTCCTTAAATTCTCCCTTTAAAATTTTTAAACTCCCATCCTGTTGTATCTCTACACTTGGATGATAAAAAACAAGAATATTACCAGAAAACTGTGAACGTATTTTCTTTAACGCTTTATCAACTAATTCTTGATTTGCAAGCTTACCATCTCCAATCCCTGGTTGAGCATCTTTCGACTTTATTGCATTTACCTGTTTCTTAGCAAGATTATATATAGGCAGAGATTCCTTTAACTTAATCTTCAGCTTTTCTTTTATAGACAGTCCTTTTTTTATTTGTCGGCCACTTTGCCTAGAGTCATACCTGCGCTGGTTTAATGCATCTTCCATATCCTTTTTGGAAAAATCCGTACTGCTTATCTCCAAGATAATTGTGGACGCATCGGGAAATTCCTCAACCAAAGCTTGGAATCCCTTAATTAATTGTGGAAAAAAATATGCGTCTTGAGAAACATTGTAAACTGAAATCCCATCCTCTTTCATCCACATACCTAACAAATCAGAAAAGCGCTTTCCAGCCTCCACCTCTTTACCTTGTGTGAAAGATGATCCTACAGTAAGTACATATCCTTTCTCCCCGTTTTCTAATTCATGAGAATTAATATAACCTCTGGAATCCACCTTATGCACGCCATGTCCTTCTGTTCCCATTACAATTTTAGATCCGGGATTCCAGATAGCTGTAGAAAAAGCTTCTGTACGATTGATCCAGCCTGCTGGCCGATCATAAAAATATACCACTCCATTGCATATAACTACTGCAATAATGAAAGCAGCGCTCCAACTCTTTATATTCCTTAGTAAATTATGAAATTTCATGTCCTTTTTCTATTATCCCATTTTCTTAATAATCTTTGTTTTTGACTTTAAAGGTATTCCCCAATTTTTATGAGCTATCTCAGACAAAATGACTGATATAATAAAAAATATAATTGCATATGCAATACTTAAGATCTCTGTATTACCCCATAACTCACCGAAAATATAAATTCCGATATCAATCACCAAATAATGAATCATAAAAAATTCATAACTTATAGAACCAAGCTTTTTTATTTTCATTTTTGTAAACCATCTTGAACATTTTCCTCTTTCAAACGCAAAAATGTAAATTCCAGCCGTTAAAATTAATACATTTATCAATTCCTGAAATATTACTTTGAAAAAACCATTATCCGCTACCAACCACCATAAAATTGTAATTAAACAAACACTACTTTCTATGAAAGTAAAATGCCTTGCAAACTTTTCCTCTACATACTGAAAACTTACTGAAAAAAAGTCATAGCATAATATGCCTGAAATATAGTAAAACACCCTTATATATGAAGTTGAATACACTAATGATAAATTATAATCGCTTAAGAGATTATATTGCAAATACTGAAAAAAAGTGTATAAAAGCCCCCATACAACTATATTTAATCCAAATGCTATTATAATATATTTTATACTTTGTTTTATTTTTTCATTTATCCTTAACAGTAAAGGAGAAATCAAGTATAAAACAAATGTACATGAAAGGAACCAAAATACACCATTAAAAGAATTTGGAATATTACCTATTGGAACTAAACTCTGAAGCAGTGGCAAAGAAACTAGCAACCTTATTATAAAATCCTTTACAACTCCTACTTCTGAATAATGTCTATACCAATACCAGATGATTCCAATCAGCAAAGTAGCAATATATAGCGGATAAAATTTCTTAATCTTCTTTATAATAAAGTCTCTATACTCTTTTCCTTTCAAAATTTTTCTATCCATTCCATAAGCTAATAAGAAACCAGATAAAATAAAGAAAAAGTCAACCGCTAATCTAGCATAACTAACCCAATAATACACACCTGCCATATTTGTTTCATTCCAAAAATTTAAATGGCTAAGAAAAATACTAAATATTGCAACACCTCTAAAAATATCAAATATATTGATATGCTTTTTTTCTACCGACATAATACTTTTCCCTTATCCCCTTCCCAATACTTTCTCTCCTAGTTTTTTATACCAAACATCCTTTTTACAAGTTGAAAGGCCTGATCAAATTCTTTAAGGCGATAATATCCAACCGTAAAAATAATATTTGGTATAATACAACAAGTAACTCCTTTTAAAATAAAACTCAATATGCCATCCCCTGGAATCAGGGTACAAATACTATAAGACGTCCCCCCTGCCATAATTGTAATCAAAATATAATACACCATTGTTTTTATATATGATACAGGACTCGTATGAAATAGTATACTAAATAGATTTTTTACTAGCCAAGGTATTCCTATAAGAATAAAACTTATCACTGTAGATAATATAACTCCTAACAGTCCTATAGACTGAACAAGTATTAAGTTTAACATCAAGTTAAACAATGCTGTAATAAGTGGTCTAAATCTATCCTCATGCCATATTCCTGCCGCATCTTTATACTGAATCATCATAGCTGCCATTTCATACACAAAAAAATAAATACAAAGACAAAGAACCTCTAACATTCCCAACATACTTGAAGAGTCTTTCAACCACAATTTCATAAAAGGTTGAAATAGACATAAAAAACAGCAAGAACAAAATCCTGAGATCCATACTATAATAAAAGTGAATAATTTAAAATCATTATAATTTTTTTCTTCTGTTTCAGTAACCAAACTATTACCAATGCCTGCTATACAAGCATTAAAAATGATTGTAACAAAGCCAATTACAGACGTAAGAATATAATAATAATTATTATAAATCGCTAATACAGTAAGCCCAAGGAAACTAGAAATAACTATGTTATCTGCTGAATTGACAATAACTCCGCCAACCTTCGCTGTAAATAAATCCCGTACTTTTCTGTTAATATCACTAACTATCTCTTTATCCATGTTTCCACGTGGAGTATAATCAGGAAAAATTCTATCTACTTTCTTTGCCGTTACAATATTAGATAATATCTGAGTCAAAATTTTTACTAACAGGTATAAATAATAATTCTTAAAGAAAACAATAACCAACAGCTCCAACCCATATTCTATCGTTGATATAGCCATACCAATTTTACTTGTAATATCATTACGCTGGTATGCGGCCAATAAACAATTTTTATATGCAAACAACCAATAAGAAGCTACCGTAGCAGCTAAATTCAATAAATATAATACATATAAGTTAACGTCCGATGGAAGATCGTCTTTAATCAAGTGTGGCAAAAAAGGGACAAGAATAACTCCAATCACTAAAATAGCCAAACCTATCACTCTATAATATAATCTATACAAACGCATTAAAGCACAAATAGTCTCTGTATCATCCTGAGCAATCGGTTTATACATGCTAAATACCATAGCACTTCCTACACCCAGTTCCATGAGATTCAGTACCTGTAAAATAGATACAAAAAGACTGCTAATTCCAACATATTGTATTCCCAGGCAATAAATCATTGCTGTACGAATCAAAAAGGGCACTACAATTTGGTAAAGCTTCAATGTTGTTCCATATACAATATTTCGACCTGTATTTTTTGTACGTTCCAACTTCATATCTATTCTAAACTAAACCCTTTCACTTGACCATTTTATATTTTCTGCGGCAATCACTGCCTCCATACCATTTGTTAATAAAACATTTTCTGGAACATTTTTTCTCACTACAGTAAACGGACTGACCACTGTTCCTTTACCGATAAATACTCCTTTTTGAACCATAATCTGATTTGTCAACCACACATGATCTCCTATAAAAACTTCTTTTGAGTGATTTCTAATATCACCGTTTTCATCTAACATTTGATGAAAATCTGAATCATAAATTATAACATTTCTTCCCATCCATACATCATCGCCCAAAACAATTTTTCTAGTCGCAATTAGTGTACTTCTAGTATTCATATAAAAATATCCACTGTCAAATTCCGCATTTTCATGCACCTCAATACTAGAATTATAGCAAAGCCCTCCTCCATTATAACAGTTCCAAACAGCTCCCTGCTTTAATCTTACATAAGTCTCTGCCTTGGATCCCTTTATTTTATTTATCCCTATTTCCAAATCTTTTCCTTGGAGTATTAGAGTTGAATTTTTGTCCAACTGTATAACTGCTCCTTTATATGGAATTACATATATCCCTTTATCTCTTTTTACTTGTTTACATAAAAAATTAAAATATAGATATTTAAATATTGAAATACTTTTTAACCATTGGCATCTATAATATATACTTTTTAATTTATTTAACACTTTATTTCCCCTATATACTACTATATTACAATCTGTTTCATAAATAATTTAGCTGAATTACGAAGCGTTCCCACAATACTCACTGCAGCAAAAAAATACAAATATATAAACGCATCATAAATTGCATTTCCAAAATAAGCATATACTATAAAGACTATAACCATATATGTCGAAATCATAGCAAATGCAAGTTTTTGTTTATCTCTTATTTTTTTGTAAAATAAAATATTTTTTACCGCCAAAATAATTGTTACTACAACCAGTAAAATAAATATACTAACACCTATATAGCCCGTTTCACATAATATCTGTTTGTAAACACAATGTCCATTTGGGACTCTCCCTCCATATGGCGTTTCCATGATTTTAGTTTGAAAATTCTCCCATCCAATACCAAATACTTCATGACCTGATCTCCACTGTCTCATATACTCTGCCCAAGTAGAGCGCATACTAGAAACATCCTCTCCGCTTGAAATTCCAATAAAAGTAGCTCCCATACGCCCAAGAGCATTATTCGCCCCAAATATTTTATACCAAATTAATGAGGAGCCTATCCCTGCTAATAATATAGATGGCAAGAAAATAATAACAATTGCTAATTTTTTTCTGTTAAAAATACTCTCTGCTGCAAACACAAGAATAAATGCTATACCCATAGCAATTAAAAAGGATCTTTTTCCTGCTATTATCATTGCAAACAGAAGTAATAACAAGCAACTAAAGTTTATTCTTTTATTTTTTTTAGGATTAACCCATAAATCAGTAGCATATACGCCAATACCCATAACAATAATATTAGTGGTTACTGTAGGATCAGATGCAAAACCACAAACTGTTTCATACCAAGCTCCCAATACTCTCCAAGTAACAGCTACATATAAAGATGGAACTAACTTAGATAAATAAATTCCAAAAGCCTGAAAAAGAGCAAATCCCTTTATAAATATGAATAAGGTCTGAATATCTTTTGTATTCAATCGTCCAAAAAGCAAAATCCCAATTGGAACTAAATAACACAATGCCATATCAAAAGAAAGCCCTTTTTTGTTTCGCAGAGCACAATCCATTAAAGGATATAAAAATATATAAATTGTCCATGCTCCACATAAAATGGATTTTTTTATTTCTTTTTCACGGAGTATATAAAAAAGAATACATCCAACTGTCAAAAAGTTAACATACTGCATCCAACGCATAAAGGTTGCAACAATAATACTGATACAGTACAAAATAGGTATTAAATGAATGTAGTCAAACTTTTTACATGTTGCATTTCTGTTTTTCATATAAATTCCTTTACTTGCTGTAAAAATCGAATTGCCTCTGTGCGTCTAGGAAGTAGTTGTTCTTCTATACAATCTAACGGTTCTAATATCTTATTCCATTCTTTTTCACTAAATACAGCATGCTGCTCCATTCCAAATTCTCTCAGGATATCTTCTATTCGACTTTCCTGCCCTGTCCTTTGCAAGGTAATAAATTTTTTTTGAAAAATCATTGAAAACACTGTCATATGAAACGAGTTTGTAATCACGTACTCTGCATTATGGACATAATACAGAAATTCTGCGGGTCCAGCAGTATCATCTATAATCCGTGAATAGGTAGCTCTTTTATAATCTGGCATAATATCTACAACAGGAAGTTGTAATTCTGACGCAACTTTCTTTACTACTTCATCCTGTGCAGATGGCTTTTCCAAATAATAAACCAAAATATATTTTGAAGGTAATTTAATTCGAGGCTTTTTTTCCATTTTACACCATTCACTTTTTTTTAGCAGTAATACTGGATCAATAACAGTTTTCACATTATCTGCCCCTAATTTTTTCATATGTTCCTCAAGGCTCTTTTCCCTTACGGTAATTCCTCTGAATTTTTTGGTTCTTTCAATAATTTCCTTTATATATTTATCTGTTTTTTTTCCGCCTGTACTAGCGGCATAAGAATAGCAAGGTTTTCCATCTGGCGCAAACTCTAAAAAGAATCTGTTTAAAAACTCTTTATCTGCAAAAGAATCGTTCCATACCTGATCACTTCCTGTTATATATGCATCATAACAGCCACAATTTTCTATTAGTTCTTGATCAGTTTTATAATAATCTGTGATATTTAAATTATTTGAAATAAAACTTGTAAACTGTTTCTCTTTCATTTTCCTATGTGGATAATGCACATTCGAAATAAATGTTTTACACATTCCTCCTACAATACGGATTTTGGTGTAGATCCCTTTGCATCCATAACACTGAATTCTCCTTCTTACATATGCAATTATTCCATTCCATGCAGAAGGCATCGGATTACAAGTTATATTTACAGGCTCCATTCCAAGTTCTCTTATAGTATGACTAAGAGCTACTGCCTGCAAAATCCCACCATAGTTCATACTATTAGAATGAGTTACAATGGCAATTCGTTTCATTTTTATGATCTCCTCAATAATATAGCATTATTTTTTATGCAGTATTTCAGAATATCTCTTTGTTATCCATATCGCATAATTATCACCACTATATTTTTTTTCACTCACTTCTTTTAAAATTTCGTATTTCCAATCATTAGTTTTCTCGCAATTCTGCAATTTTTCTGTCAAATCTTCTATGTTTTTAGACTTTACAATATATCCTGTCACACCATTTTTCACTAATTCCGGCAGACCACCATTATCACTAACAATTACAGGTTTGCCAACAGCCTGCGCTTCCATAATAGAATATGGTCCATTCTCATACCACTCACTCGGCAAACAAACACATAATGAATTTGCCACAATCTCTTTTAATTCATTTCCTGATTTGAAGCCCAACATTTTAATCTTGTCACTCATATGAAGTTCTTCAATTAATTGACAAACCTGTCCCTCAATTGGTCCTGTTCCAACAATATAAAGCGGTTTTTTCACTTTCGCCTCCGCATATGCCCTAACTAATGTCAGTATGCCCTTCTCCCGGCTGATCCGTCCAAAATACAGAAAATACTCTCCGGGCTTTTCGCTCACACTATATTCTGTTCCCTCTGGCAGAAAATTTGTCATATGTATCACTGGACACTTGGCAATACCGGCTTCTTCAATCTTTCTCTTGTAAAACGCAGAAGGAGTAATAATCAGATCCAGCTTCTGATATGTTCTTCGCCTTTTATATACATAAGCTTCCAGGGTCGCAAGAATGCTTTTTAATTTACTGTCCTTCATGCAGCCTGTTTTTGCACAATAAGTATAATTCCCGTTAATACATTTTTCACAAATATCACCATGATTCAGCATTTGATAATTAGGACATACTGACTTCAAATCATGGGCTGTATAAACCATAGGAATGTGGTACTTATAAGCCACATCTACAATAGAACCTGTCAGCTGACTCTGAAAAATATTCAAATGAATAATATCCGGTTTTTCGTCGATTAGAAGCTGCTCAAACTTTTTCTTTGCTTCTAAAGAATACAGCATCTTCAAAGATGCTTTCACTAATTTCACAGGATTCATCTTCTGATTAAAATCCACATTTTCCACAAAATACTTTTCCTGCTCACAGGGAACATTCTTTTCGTCCTTCATAGAAAAAAAGATAACTTCATGTCCTTGCTTTTTCAATAAATCAGCCAGACCAAAATAATACGTTTCTGATCCGCCTTTTACATAGTGAAACTTATTAACCAACAATATCTTCATCTTTCATTTCCTTATCTTCCCAAAACTTTCTCATACTCCGCCGTAATATACTCCCAGCTATACCATTCACGTATCCGCTCTTTTGCCTTATCTCCAAGATTTGCAATAACATCTGACTCCAACTCATCTGCCTCTTCAATCAGTTTCGCCAGACTTCCATCTTCCTTTGTCCAGTACAACGCGCCGTCTTCTGCAACCTCACGGTTAAATCCCACATCCAAAAGAAGGTTCAGCTCTGTACTTCCCAGTGCCTCCAGAAGACTGGGGTTTGTTCCACCTACTTCATGTCCGTGGAAATAACCATAGGCATTTTCCCGAATTTTTTTCAGCAACTCCTGGTCATACACTGTTCCCACAAACTTAATTCTGGGATCTTTGTCGAACTCTGTTTTTTGTTTCAACTCATTCAGGAATTTATCTGTCACATTGGTGATCAGGGCAAAGCTCTTCTCTGTCTTCGAACGCATAAATTCCCTGATCATAGTTTCATAATTATTTTCCGGCACAAAACGGCCTACAACCAGATAATATTCTCCGGCCTTTAGTCCTTTTTCTTCATACCATCCCAGAAGCTTCTCATCATCATCCTTCAGTACAGATTTTGATGTTTCTGCTCCATATGCAATAAAGGTCGTTTTTGGCTGGTATTCCTTATAAGTTTCCTGAATATATTTTTCTATATTTTTGCTGTCGCAAATCAGAATATCTGCATCCTTCACCATCATTCTCTCAGATGCCTTCCAGTATCTGCGCACCGGCATACTCCATTTTGCCCGTAGCCACTCATGTCCATCCGGATTTACATAAACCTTTGCACCAAGCTTATGGGCTTTTTTTACGCAACTGTGGAAAAAAGGTCCCATTCTACATGCAAGTACATAAATAACAGCATCTGGAATCTTATTCTTTTTTATATATTTCAGGCAGTAACGAAACGCATCCCAGTCATAAATAATTGCTCTTGCAGGCCCGATTTTTTTCCATCGGATATTAAAACAGTGCGCATGATTGTATGTAAAAGATTCTTTCAGCTCATCTACTGCACAGGACACATGATATTGAATATTTGTGTCCTGCCGGTATTCAGTCAGCTTGTCCACAAAGGTTTCATATCCTCCATACGCTGCCGGAATTCCTTTACTTCCTATAATAAATACATGCTTTTTCATAAAACTTTTCTTTCTCCTCCATATCTTCATCTGTATTTTTATCACATAAGAAATTGCTTTATTTCCTGCAATAAAACCATTTCCTATGGGATAAACCCCGGCGGCCCCAAAGCCGCCGGATCTCCCTCCTATTATTTACGGAGCAACCTCTTCTGTTGCAACCTCTGTTTCCTCTTCCGGAAGCTCTCTGTAAATCAGAGCAATCGGGGATGCAGAATGGAAAGAAGCTTTTACCTGGTTTTCACTTACTTTCTCACCTTCCAGAACTTCCCAGTTATGCTCCTCACAGTAATGAAGTACATCCACCTGAATATTATCTGTCATGTTATTTGCTGTAAAAGTAACCTCTACTGGCTCTTCTTCTGTAGGCTCTTTCTCCAGCTTCAGATCCATAACAGGAGAAATAAACTTATATTCACTGAGATCAATATCCTCGGCAACTGTTCCATCCATTTTTACGAAAGAAATCACAGGCATTTCCTCTTCACCAAAAATTGCCAGAAATGCATCTTTCACTGTTGTATCAGCATCTGCCGCCTGCAGCGCATCTACAACCTTCTGAATTTCTTCCTCATAAAGATTTGCCACGTCTTTGCTAAGTGTTGCTCCAACAGTTTCTACTTCCATTTCCAAACCGCCAACGGTTTCTTTTTCAGACTCTGTATTCTGAGTTGTTGTTTCAGCTGTCACATTATTTGTGTCAACAGCATCTGTAACACTTCCTGCTGCCATAACACTTACGCTCATTGCTGCTGCACTGGTCACTGCCAGCATTCCCGCTACTGCTTTTTTAAATTTCATTTCCTTACCTCCATTTAATGTTATATAATAATAAATAATTTTATTATTTTCCTGATGATAAAAATGTTTTTTCAGAACAGGCTTTTTTCCAGATATGCCTGTACCAGATAACGGTATTCCTCTCCTGCCGGATCATGGGTAGATAATGTGAGAAAATAATCATTTGTATCAATTGGCGCATCCTGTTCTATTGTAGCATCCATTGCCCTCTGACTGAGAATATCCTTGATAAATGCACGAATATTTCCTTCATATATCCCCTGATTAAACCGCTTCAGAAGATGACGGTTATCATTCCGGTAAGCTGCAAAAATACGATATATCAGAATCTGATCCGGTGTATAAATATAGATAACCGGATGCTCTTCCATGAATAACTTATCTCTGTATTGGAACAGACTGCCAAAAAGAGAACCGTCCTCCTTATTCTCCCCATAAATAACTGTTAAAGGATCAGAGAAATCCTTTTTATTCATTTCCTCTGTAAAGGCAAAATCCTCTTCCCCCTCAGAATCCTGAATAATCGGTGTATCCGCCACCCCTGGAATTGTCAGCCAGGCATAGATATCCTGGTTTTCTTTTTGAAGCTCCGAAAAATCCACTGGTATCTGCAGTTTTCCATCTTCTCCGTAAAATCGTGATTCATCACCGGTCTGACGTATCTCTTTCTGCTCCTCTATCCGTTTCAGGCGTTCCTCCTCCAGTTTTTGACGTTCATAGAATTTCCAGCCCTGATATCCCATAGTTCCGACTGTGCCCAAAATCACTGCCAAACTTACTACAATCATTATTTTTTTCATAGGCACTATTTTTTCACCTCTTGCTCAATATAAAATACATCCAGAATCAATTCATACAGAGCATCGTCATCCACCTTATATTCATCATAAACACTTCCCTGTACTGCAGTTCCCTTCAGTGCTATCAGGTCCTCTCCTCCAAAGGTCATATTTAAAGCCTCTGTGGAAAGATAAACTGCTTTGTCAAGACTGATATCCGTTACCATCTGCTGGGAGAGCTCCTGATACAAAGTGGCTGGGAGTGTATAATCCTTCTGTACAGCTTTTACCGCCTGCTTAAAAAAGTTTTCCAGATAAATCTTCTGACGATTCATACGAAGAGTATTGCTGTCATGAATGGCTGTGTTTCTCCACTTGGCAAAGTAAAAGGCGCTGTTTCCCTTAAGAGTAACTGTAGCTCCTTTTGTGAGAAGTGGATCTACAGAACTCAGATCCTCGGGAACTGTAACTGTAACTCCTCCAACAGCATCATTGATCGTTGCAATGGCCGACATATTAAAAGCAGCATATCCGTTAATTGGGATTCCGTAAAACAGCCGAGATACTGCATCCACCATATACTGACAGCTTTTCTCTCTGCCATCGCCAAAAGCATAAGCAAGACCAAGATGATTCTTTTCTTCTCCCAGATAATTACCTCTGGCGTCAAAAATTGGAATCTCCGTCATGGTGTCTCTGGAAACAGCAATCACCTTGATCTTATCATTCAGCGGATTCATTGCCACCAGAAAGATTGTGTCTGCCTGCCCGCTTTCCCCGGAAATCCCCAGAATCTGTTCTACTTCCTCGCTTCTCTGATCGATTCCCATAAAAAGCAGAGTGATCATTTCTTCATTAAATCTGTAGGCCTTTCCGTTATGATAGATCAGATCCGTCTCTCTATTGGCAGGTATTGTTCCCTCCTCACGGGATTCCATGCTTAATGCCACTGTGCTGACATTGCCCTGAAGCTTCTCGGCCCCGCTTGTTCGCAGATAATGGTAAGCGCCAAAAGCGCCTCCTGCACCAACTACAAGGACCAGCAGAAAAACAAGCGCCACTCTGACAGCAATCAAATATGCCCTTTTCTTTCGGAAAGCTTTTCTCCAAATCCATACAAGCACTGCACCCAGAAGCCCACCCAGAGTATTAAAGATCAGATCGTCCACATCAAAGATTCCAAATTTTCCTCCCAACTGGAACAGCTCTACTGCCAGACTGAATCCAAAGGAAAATCCCAGACTATGCAGAAAAATTCTTTTTTTTCCATGCTGCCATGCAAATCCGATTCCCAGCGGTACAAACAGCAAAAGATTTGCCCCGTCCCGAATCAGCTCCCGGTTAATATGATCAAAGTCCCGAAAACCATTCAGCGGTGCAAGATTCATCCTGTACAGCTCTGAGCTTTCTCTGGTCAGAATGGTGATCAGCAACACACACACCATATAAATGACTGTCAGTCCCCAGACACAGGCTCTTCTCCAGAAAATCTTTTTCTCTGAAGGTATGTGAAGTCTGGGAATCACCAGTCCATAAAAAACCAGGCAGCTCAGAATCAGAATCACTGCTGCAAGATAAACCCATGAGGGTACAGCCTGAATTTCTGAGGACAGCGTATCCAGTCCTTTGCCAAAATCACTTAATATTTTCAATTCTTACCTCTATTTCTGTTATGAAGCTTTGACAATCAACTTCAGCTGTTTGTGCTGGCTCTCATGGCCATCTGCGTCTGTTACATAATATTCCAGTGTGTATTCCCCTGGTATGTTAATATCAAATACACCCTTTACACGAATTCTCCGGAACAAAGAAGACCTGTCATCCTTGTCATCTGTGATATCGGCAACCTGAGAAACCACGTCAAAGGATTGTCCCACTGATATTTCCAGGGTATCTGAGGCAAGTGTCAGAACCGGAATCGCCGGATCTGAAGGCTCCGGTGTTGGTGTTGATGACGGCTGCGGTTTCGGTGTCGGCGTAGTCTCCGGTGTTGGTGTTGCCTTTTTCTCCATAGTTATCTGAGTATTGGATGAAATCTCCATCTTCTGGTTTACTCCCTCCAGAGACTGCAGCGCAATCCACAGAGAAACGCCCGCTGCCAGAAGCAGTACAACTGCTGCCAGTATCCTTTTTTTCATTTCACGCCTCCTTACAGTGAGTCCTCGGTGTCCATGGTTTTTTCATCCAGGTCTATATAGCGTTTATATTTTCCGTACTGCTTATAGCTGCTGTATTTACCATATCTCCCATATGTGGAATAACCGCCCGGTTTACGGTTGATCAGATAGCCCAAAAGCTTCTCATTTCTGATAAAAGGCTCAAGTCCATCCTTAATTTCTCTTGTAATTGCTCTGTCATGACGTACCACATAAAGTACAGAATCCGCATATTCTGACAAAAGCGTAGCATCTGTGAACAGCGCCGAAGGCGGGGTATCTATCACTATATAATCATAGTCATTTACCAGAGCCTCCATCAAATGCTCCATTTCTTTTTGTTTCAAAACAGAGGAAGCCTTGTCACGGACACTTCCGCCACAGATCACATCCAGATTATTTTTTGACTGTATAATATCATTCAGGAAACATTTCTGTTTAAAATAATCCGCCAGTCCATGATGATTCTCTTCTAATCCCAGAATTTTGCCAATGGAAGGATTTCGAAAATCCCCGTCAACTACAAGCACTTTTTTATCCTGCATGGAAAATCCCAGAGCTATGTTCAGCGCCATCAGACTTTTTCCCTCCTCAGGAATCGTACTGCTCACAAGAAGAACATGCTTGTTTTCTTTTTCCATCTGACGTTCAATCCTGTTCTGTGCGGCCAGAACTGCCTGCTTAAATCCCCAATCTACATGTTTATTGGTAATCAGAAGCTGTGCTTTTTTACCGTTCCTCCTCTTTTTCTGCCGGGCTTCCGGAATCATGGCAACACAGCCTTTCACTGTCAGTTTTTTCATATCGCTTTCTCTTCGTACTGTCTTTGTAGTAAAAGCATAGACAGTAGCAATCACAAAACAAAGAGCAGCTCCTGCCAGTAATCCCATTGCAGCTGATTTAGGAAGAGAATAGGGGTTGGATGGGTTCTTTCCGGCCAGAGACTCATCCGCAATCTGAAGTTCTACCGTTCCGGTAATTTCAGACGCCCATTTCGGATACACATCTTTAAAGTTTTCTATAAGAAGATTTGTATTTTTATAATTATTTGTTTTTAAATAAACAGTAAAAAGATTAGACCCTTCTGTATTAACAGAGGAAAACTGATAATTATCATTCAGACTTTTTTCCTGAATATTTTCTGTCAGATCCTGTCTGAATTCTTCAAGCGCTGTAACAGATGAAACAGATGAACTGAGACGTTTGGCAATGGACGCATCTGTTGCCGCATCCCCGGTTCTTTCCACTGCATAAGTAAGCTTTGCTTCATAAAAAGGCTCATAGCTTCTGTTAAAATACGCAACTGTCAAAGCGGTCACAGTCAAAAGTACCAGAAGAAGCTGAAGCCAACATCGTTTCAGACAACGGATATAGTCCTCCAAGAGACCACTCAGATCCAGTACAATTTCATCATCTTCATATTGCTCCATATTATTCTGATTTTCTGTATACATTTATTTGTCTCCATTCCTTCTGTTTCCGTAGCCATAGTAATACTTTCCGTAACGGTGTTTCTTTCGGCTACCAGTTCCCTGCGCCATATTAATTACTCCGCCGATTACTGTAGTTCCGGTTTCCTCCAAAAGATCTGTCACATCATTAAGCACTGCAGCCTTTTCACCGCTTTGTTTTACAGAAAGAATTACCGCTTCTGCAGTTCCTGCAAGAATCTCTGTGTCACGGACGATTCCAATAGGAGGTGTATCAATAATCACATAATCCACATGTTTTTGGAATACATGAAGAACCGACTTAAGACGACCGTTGCTCAAAAGCTGGTCTGCTTCCGGAACCGGCTGCTTCTGCCATACATAAATCAGACCTTTATATTTCCTGGAATGTCTCATTACCTCTTTCAGACCAACCTTACCCTCCAAAAGATCAGATACAGAACTTCCCTCCTGTACTTCTTTCTCAAAGATCTTTGCCATAGCCGGCTTCCGAAGGTCTCCATCAATAAGGGCTACTTTTTTTCCTCTGACCGCAAGACTCAGGGCAAGATTAGCCGCCAGGGTTGTTTTTCCCTCATTCTCATGTATGCTGGAAATGATTACGGTCTTTAATCCTCTGTGATCCATTTTTTGTTGAAAATATGTTGCCAGTCTGTCCATCTCTTCTATAAAAGACGGATCAGCCATAGGATCTGAAACCAGAAGCCCTTTCTGTCCTTTCCGTTTTTTTACACGATGAAGAACACCGAGGATATCTATATCAAGAAGATTGACTGCCTGCTCACGGCTGTAGATCTTATCAGAAAACATCGCAATTAATACTGTAAGCCCCACACCGGCCAGAAAAACCAGCACTGCTACAACACAGGCATACTTCAAAGGGGAAACCTGATTTTTCACAATATTATTAGCTGAAAAGTTGCTCAGATTTTTCACCACATATCCAGACTCGAAATATCCTGCCAGTTCCGGATAACTTTCTGTTGCTGCCTTCAAAAGCCGAAATGCCTGTTCTGCTGAAGAGGCTGTGGCGCTTAGGGAAATCAGGCTTGTGCCCGGAATCTGAACCGCTGCCACTGTCCCTGTGACTCCCTTTGCAACTTCAGATTTTTTTATCTTTTCCTGCAAAGTATCGCTGTTCAGCACGTTGACATTTCTGGTAATTGCACTGTCAATATTATATTGTGATAATCTGCCCGCATTATTATCCCGGGGCAGAACAGTCAACTGAATATTGGCAGTATAAGTATCCTGCATATAGGTATCCATAACGATATATGCTCCTATCCCTGCCATAACTGCACACATGAGAGTTACAAATAATGTCCTGAGTACTCTTCTGACCAAATAGCCTATGTCCAGAGAAATATATCCTGTATTCTGTCGGTTTCTTGCTGCGTTCATCATGCCCTCCTACTCTATTACTACCATCAAATGGGCAGTGCAGTCATAGCCTGTTTTCGGCGCTGTATAAGTATATACTACATTATAAGTCCCAGGAGTATTTGTATCTACATTGGAATTAATGCCAATCTGAGAGATATTTACCCATCCCAGATCTGACCCGTTTGCTATCTGTTCTGTGACATCTTTCCACTCATTATTTTCAAATACAGAAACCATTGGGCCATAGTCAATCCTGCAGACACCCCCATCATTTACATAATCCAGATATGCATTAGGATCAAAAGCCTCTCCCTTTTTCAGATAAATCAGGTTTTCTTTAAGAGTGATAGACGGGCGGAGACTCCTCTCTTCATAGCTGTCCGCATAAATCTCCACCTGTACAGGCAGGGAAGTTTTATCTCCAATGCTGTTTGTTACATTAATCGTACAGTCATAAAGTCCAGCCTTAGGCTCTCCCCCAAGAAGACTTTCATCTCCTTCCAGAGTGATAAACGGAGTTACATCACCGTCAATGCAGTCTTCCGCCTCAATATAATCAAACAAAGATAATTGCTGATTTTCCGGAAAACGCAATGGCGAACTGATAGAAAAATGTGCCTTCCTGTAATCAGAATACGTCAGCTTTCTGGTAAGCCTTCCTATATTACTGGAATTATCAAAAGCAACATATGTTATAAGGAAAGAATTATTTTCACCTTTTGCTGATTTTTCAATACTTTCAATAACAATGCTGTCTGTCACATCTCCGTCCTTTTCATCCCGGGCTGTGATTCCTTTTTTCAGTTCTTCTTCTGTAGCCTTGATACTGACTTTTATCTCTTCTTCAGATGCCTTTAAAACCGGGCCTTCTGTATCAATATCTGTTTGCTTTTTTTCGTAATACTGATATCCTCCAAAGACTGTAGCCATGCATAAAATTGCCAGTATGATTCTTGCTTTTTTCATTAGCTGCTCCTTTAATCTGTATTTACTGTATTACCGGAAGCCCTTTTAAAATACGGCTTGGATTTTCTGACATCCACAGTCGTACATATGAATCCGGATAATTTTTTTGAAGCTGTTTTACCAACACTTTCATATGAGGCGGACGAATGTCTGTATCATGTGTATCCGTAGCAATGACGCTTATAATACCCGAATCCAGCATCTGCTTCGCAAGTTGTTCGCTTTTCCGACCAAAGCTGCCCAGGAGACTGCCCGCATTGATCTGCAGGGCACACCCCTGATCAGCCAGATACCAGGCAAGCTCCTCATCTCTCTGCATAAAAAGATATCTTTCCGGATGCGCCAAAATGCACCGATACCCACTCTGTTTCAGACGAGCCAGACTGGAAATCACTATCTCCGGATTTTCCTCAAAAGGAAATTCTACCAGAAGATAATTTGTGTTATTCAAAGTCAGAAGCTGCTTCTGCGCCAAGGCCTCCCATATGGCTTCATCCACAAATATTTCCATTCCCGGATAAAGTTTCAGAGGGATTTTTTCCTCCTCCAATGCTTCCTGCAGCTTCTGAAACTCACTCCAGTATTCCTCTATCCTGTAAGGATAGTAATTTCCATGACTGGTAGCCGCCATATGGCTGATTCCCTGATTCACAGCAATTGATGCCATTTCCAGTGCTTTCTCCATACATCTGGCTCCATCATCCAGCCCTGGAAGAATGTGCGCATGTATATCTACCATAAAACCTCTATCTTATTTTCATAATTTATGTAACGATTTTTACATAGATCCCTCACCCTTAAATACGGCTTTTACTGTCTGCAGCAATATCCTGATATCAAGACCAATACTCCAATTCTCTATGTATCCGGTATCCAGACGGACAACTTCCTCAAAATCCGTGATATCACTTCGTCCGCTTACTTGCCACATACCGGTAATCCCTGGCTTAACTGCAAGGCGCGCTCTGTGGTGAAGGTCATATTTCACCCACTCATCAATTGTCGGCGGTCTTGTTCCCACCAGACTCATCTCACCTTTCAGCACATTCCAAAACTGTGGAAACTCATCAATAGAAGTCTTTCGGATAAAATTTCCTATTCCTTTGCCCGGTCCTTTTTCACTGCCAATGATCCTGGGGTCATTTTCCATCTTGAACATCAGACCATCCTGGACGCGGTTCTGTTTCATAAGTTCTTTTTTGCGTTCCTCCGCATCCATATACATACTGCGGAATTTATACATCTTAAACCTTTTACCGTTTTTGCCGATACGCTCCTGTGCAAAAAAGATGGGGCCCGGTGATTTTAAATAAATCATTGGTCCTACAATCGCTGTCAAAAGCACTGTCATCAAACAGCCTGTCAGGCCAGCGCAGATGTCTATCATACGTTTCAGAAGAAGCTGCTTTTTCGTGGTCATATTCAGGCTGCTGGAAATCACTGTGTAGCCTCCAATCTGTTCAACAGACTGCTTATTATTCAATTTCGTATGTCCACCTGCAACTGCAAGATGAACCGTAATTCCCATTGTAAGAAACTGTTCCTGTATTTTTTCAGTCTCTTCATCTTCCAATGGAAGACACAGAAAAACCTCGTCAATCCATTCTCTGCAAGAATACTCTGCCATATCAGAGGCATCAGCCACAACAGGAATACCCTGAATAGTACTTCCTTTCCACTGAGCATCCACAACAGCAATACCCGCAATGTGATACCCTGCATAGTTATTAGATGTAAGCTGCTCCACAACCTTATTCAGGTATGCTTTGGAAGAAACAATAAGGAGTGATTGAGTACCGACACCATCCTCTCTCCTTCTGGCAAGTACATGTTTCCACCAGTTTCGCGCCGCATAAGTTGTAACTGCATAAAACACTGCTGTCAGGATAAAAATCGTACGGGAATATTCCTCACTGCTCTGTGTAACAACCAAAAACAGTGCAGACAGACCTGTAATCAAAATCACATGGCGAAAAACTGCTGTGAATTCCAGATAATATCCTCGCTTAATCACTCCCTGAAACGTGTCAAAAAATAATGTAACAAATATCTGCGCAAAAGCAAGAATAAAAAACATACTTCTATAATATATACTGGTAAGAGGATTTTCTCCTCCCTGTCGTATATAAAATGCCAATAAAAAAGACAGCTCCAAACACATAATATCAATCATGATAAAATCGACGTGCTTCAGCCATCCTGTTGCTTTCTTTTCATACATCGCTTTTACCCCCCCCCCTTGAAAAATTCGAAAACTAATATTCAATTTTAGATATTCTTTTTCATAACATACATTTGCATTATAACCCATTTTTTCTTATATAGTCAATAATTTTTTCATAATTTATTAATTTTGTCCAATTTTAAGGTTGCTGTTTAAATTATGCATAATTAGTAATCCACAAATTATTGCATAAAAACAACGCCCACTGAAAAGTGAGCGCTGTCAAATAGTTAAGATACTTTATTTCCCCAGTTTTCTCTGTACAGCCTTCACGATCTCCATGATCGGGATGATCAGAACTGCAAGGCCAAGAGCGATCACGTATTCCGTGAAATCAATTGGTGTAAACTGGAATGCTTTTGCAATAAACGGAACCTCGATTACAACTGTTGTCAGGATCAGGGAAACAACCATTGCACCATACAGGAATTTATTATGGCTGTTCAGTTTAAAGATAGATCCCCGGCGGCTTCTCATGTTAAGGGAATGGAAAATTTCCACCATAGAAAGGGTAAGGAATGCCATGGTTGTTCCGTCTGCACTGTTTACAAATTCCCATGCGCCGGATTCGATTCTGTGACCTACCAGATAGGAGATCATAACAAGAACAGTTACAACGGCGCCCTGGAAAAATACGTCAAATCCCATTCCTCCGGCAAAAATACCTTCTTTCGGATCACGAGGCTTTTTCTTCATAATGTCTGCTTCGCTCTTTTCAAGTCCGAGAGCCAGAGCAGGGAAACAGTCTGTAATCAGGTTGATCCAGAGAAGATGTACCGGTTTCAGTATAGTAAATCCGATCATAGTAGAAAAGAAGATTGCCAGAACCTCTGCCAGATTGGAGGCAAGCAGGAACTGGATTGCCTTACGGATGTTCGCATAAATACGGCGTCCCTCTTCTACTGCGGATACGATGGTTGCAAAGTTATCGTCTGCCAGTACCATATCGGCTACATTTTTGGTTACGTCTGTTCCGGTGATTCCCATACCTACGCCAATGTCAGCGCTCTTAATGGACGGAGCGTCATTAACGCCGTCACCGGTCATGGCAGTGATCATGCCTTTCTTTTTCCATGCATTTACAATACGTACTTTATGCTCCGGCTGAACTCGGGCATATACAGAAAACTCTTCGATTCTGTTCTGAAAATCCTCATCGCTGATCTCATTAAGCTGTGCGCCTGTGATAGCCTGAGAAGGATCGGAAAGGATTCCAAGCTCCATACCGATGGCAACTGCGGTATCCTTATGGTCTCCGGTAATCATAATAGGACGGATTCCTGCTTCACGGCACTCTACGATTGCAGCCTTAACCTCAGGACGGACCGGATCGATCATTCCAGAAAGTCCCAGATAGGTAAGTTCCTGTTCCAGAAATGCAGGCTCTGTACTCTCCGGCATTTTGTCCCATTCACGGCATGCGCCGCAGAGAACACGAAGAGCTCTGTCAGCCATTGCTTTGTTACTTTTCAGAATAGATGCTCTGATCTCTTCTGTCATAGGAACCTTTGCGCCGTTTACAATCGCATGGGTACAGCATTTCAGCACCTCGTCAGGAGCACCCTTGGTAAACTGGATGATCTGGTTTTCTTTTGTTTTGTGAACGGTGGACATCATTTTACGCATGGAATCAAAAGGAGCTTCTCCCACACGTACGTATTCTTCTTTTAACTGTGTCTTTGGCAGGCCGTTTTTAGCCGCATCGTTTACAAGAGCACATTCGGTAGGCTCTCCAACTGCCTCTCCCGCTTCTGCATCGTATTCTGCATCTGAACAGAGAGCCATTGCGATCTCCAGATTCTGCTCATTGTCAGCCACATGCTCCACAACTGTCATTTTGTTCTGGGTTAATGTACCTGTTTTATCAGAGCAGATGATCTGTGTACATCCAAGAGTTTCCACTGCAGTCAGCTTACGGATGATGGCGTTGCGTTTGGACATATTTGTCACGCCAATGGAAAGTACAATGGTCACAACCGCTGCCAGACCTTCCGGAATAGCCGCAACTGCAAGAGATACTGCAACCATAAAGGTGCTGAGGATGGTATCGCCGCTGATTCCTGAACGGAACAGTCCTACTGCAAAAATCACTGCGCAGATACCGATAACAAGTATGGTAAGGATCTTACTCAGCTGGTTCAGTTTTATCTGAAGAGGTGTTGCATCGTCTTTTGCCTGAGAAAGAGCCTGAGCAATTTTACCCATTTCTGTGTTCATACCGGTTCCGGTAATGACAACCTTGCCGCGTCCGTAAACAACTGTAGAACCCATGTAGGCCATATTTTTACGATCTCCCAAGGGAACGTCCTTCTCTCCTCCAAGCTGAAGAAGATCTGTGATTTTATTTGCCGGAACTGATTCTCCTGTGAGAGCAGCTTCCTCAATTTTCAGACTTGCAGCTTCAATGATACGTCCGTCAGCCGGAACTGCATCTCCTGCTTCCAGAAGCACAACATCTCCGGGAACAAGCTCGTCACTTTTCAGTGTCACTACTTTTCCGTCACGGAGTACCTTGCTGGTAGCGGCTGCAATTTCCTGTAAAGCCTCAATTGCAGCTTCTGCCTTACTTTCCTGGACAACACCCAGTACTGCATTAATAATTACAACTGCAAGAATAATAATAACGTCAGCAAAAGACTCGCCTTCATAAAAAGCTGTGATTCCGGAAATTGCCGCAGCCACGATCAGGATAATGATCATCGGGTCTGCAAGTTCCCCTAAAAATCTCTTTAAAAGAGAAGTCTTTTTCCCTTTTTCCAGTTCATTCTTTCCGAATCTGGACAGTCTCTGCTGTGCTTCACCTGTTGACAGTCCCTGTTCGGAAGAATTCTGTTCTTTTAAAACTTCCTCACAGCTTGACAGATATTCTTTCATATTGCCTCCATTTCTGTGCAGCATGTTTGAGTTTCTGCACGCTTTTGTTTTATTTCTGAGGGCATTTCCAAATAAAATTTTATCCGGTCTGCCAAAGAATACGGCGTGTGATGTTCACTCCTTTCTGACACTTCTCCTACCTTTCATTATACCCGGATTCTGCATTTTCAAAAACAAAAAGACTTATCTCAGGATTCCTCCCAAAGATAAGTCTCGCTGTTTCAAACAAAACCAGGTCTCCCGGCCATGATGTTGATTCTGTTACGCCTTTACGGTGTTAGCTACTCCCTTACACCTGTTGTATTCATTTCTGCTATTATGCATCATTTCCGGGAAAAATGCAACTGTTTTTTTATTTTTCTTTATACGAAACAATACTATGCGAACATCAGCCTGTGATATTTATATTCCCCCGGGCTGATGTTCAAAAAGAAAATATAAATATTAATTTTTTTCCATTTATGGTACAATACTATTTACATAAGTCATAGACAAATGACGGATACAGAAAGATGAGGATTTTTTATGACATTTATCAGCGCTTTTAATGTACTGGGTCCGGAAATGATCGGTCCTTCCAGTTCTCATACGGCAGGCGCCTGCTCCATTGCTCTGCTTGCTCAGCAAATGGCAGACAGCCCTGTAAAGGATGTGGAATTTGTACTTTATAATTCTTTTGCTCAGACCTATAAGGGCCACGGAACGGATCTGGCTCTTCTTGGAGGGGTCATGGGTTTTTCAACAGACGACAAGCGTATACCAAAGGCTTTTTCCATTGCAGAAGAAAGAGGTATTTCCTACCGCTTTATCGAGGCAGCCCAAGATCCGGACATTCATCCAAACACTGTGGATATCCATATTACCTGCCAGAGCGGACGCTCTTATTCTGTCCGCGGTGAATCTCTGGGCGGCGGAAAAATGCGTATCAGCCGGATCAATCATATTGATGTGGATTTTTCCGGAGAGTACAGCACTCTGATCATTATTCATTATGACAGGCCGGGAGTTCTCGCTCATATTACAGGATGTCTCAGCGAAAAAAATGTCAATATTGCTTTTATGAAGCTTTTCCGTGAAACAAAGGGAGACATTGCCTACAGCATCATTGAGTTTGACGGTACGCTGCCTGATGACGCAGAGGATCAGATCTCGCTGAATCCCAATGTTCAGGATGTTATTTTTATACCAATTCAAAGGAGAATATAATCATGGATTTTAAAAATGCTCAGGAGCTTCTGGAGCTTTGCCATACAAACAATCTTCCTGTTTCTGCAATTATGAAAAAAAGAGAGTGTATTCTGGGCGGAACAACAGAAAAAGCTATTTATGATCAAATGAACCATTCTCTTCAGATTATGAGAGACTCTGTCACATCTCCTATTCAGTCCCCCAAAAAATCAATCGGAGGTCTGATCGGAGGGGAGGCTCAGCTTGTGAACCAGCACCGGGTTGGAGGCAATTCCATCTGCGGACCGGTTCTTTCCAAAGCAATCGCCTATTCAATGGCTGTTCTGGAAACAAACACAACTATGGGACTGATCGTTGCTGCTCCTACCGCCGGTTCTTCCGGTGTGATCCCCGGTCTTCTTCTGGCTCTTCAGGAAGAATATCAGCTGGAAGATAAAGAAATCATTGACGCACTTTTTAATGCAAGCGCCATTGGATATCTTGCCATGAGAAACGCCACTGTAGCAGGCGCTGTAGGCGGCTGTCAGGCCGAGGTGGGAGTGGCTTCTGCCATGGCTGCCTCAGCCGCTGTGGAGCTAATGGGCGGCACAGCGGATCAGTGTCTCCATGCTGCAACATCTGTTCTTATGAATTTCCTCGGGCTTGTATGTGATCCCATCGGCGGACTTGTGGAATGCCCGTGCCAGGGACGAAACGCTGCCGGAGTTGCAGTTGCTCTTACTGCCGCAGAGCTTTCTTTAGGCGGCATCAAACAGCTGATCCCTTTTGATGAAATGCTTCAGACCATGTACCAGGTAGGAAGACAGATCCCGCCCGGACTGCGTGAAACAGCTCTCGGAGGCTGCGCCGCTACCCCTGCCGGAAAAAAACTGGGCTGTAAAATTTGTCCCAGATAAAAATACAGGAAGAACAGCTATGATAAAAACCGTTATTTTTGATATTGATAATACCCTTTATGATTATGACAGCGCGCATCTTTTTGGAATGGAAGCACTGACAGCCTACTGTATAAAAGAATTTCACATTTCTGAACAACAGATACGTTCCTGTTATGACAAGGCTATGAAGATCATGGCAAAACGCATTGGCACAGACAGCGCTGCCATTCACAGCCGGATGCTTCGTTTCCAGTGTATGACAGAGCTTTTGTCCCAGCCGCTTTTTCCTCATGTAGAAAATATGTATCATGCTTACTGGGATACCATGATCGCCAATGCAAAACCTTCGCCTGGCATTCTGAAGGTACTTGAAGAGCTGAAAACACGTCATATCCGAATCGGCATCGGAACAGATATGACAGCCAGTATTCAGTTTAAAAAGCTGAAAAAGTTTGGATTTGATTCCTATCTTGACTTTGTCGTCACAAGTCAGGAAACAGGCGTTGAAAAACCCCATCCGCATTTTTTTGAGGTCTGTCTGGAAAAGGCCGGATGCGCTGCGGATTCCTGTGTTTTTATTGGAGATAATCTGAAAAAAGATGTGCAGGGCGCCTGTGACTGCGGACTCTTTGGTGTGTGGTACAGTCAGGAAAAAATCCCTGAAAAAGAAAATAGATTTCCCGTGATCACAACATTTACTGATCTGGAAAAATTTCTTCAGGTGTGTAAGATCTTATGATTTTACACGCCTGAAAACTCTAAAAGATTTAAAATTATTACCCATAAAAAAGTTATACATCAAAACACTGACTTATTTGACGCTTACAAGCTCTATCTGATTACATCCTTGCGGAGCGTTTTTTGTTTACCAGAAAAGTCAGTACAGAATATATTTTT